>Ga0315914_1001150_pt1 | contig 38384 bp, 21 predicted proteins | sample MpolenodulesMG_FD_203920 | JGI IMG/M metagenome (GOLD analysis project Ga0315914, IMG submission 203920) | Medicago polymorpha root nodule microbial communities from Los Angeles, California, United States - elongated nodules | ecosystem: Host-associated > Plants > Roots > Nodule | place: USA...
CACCACAACGTTTTTGTAACGGGAGTTAACGGGAGGGACTAATTGCAAACGGTTAACAACTTACAAGGATGTTTTTGAAACAAAAAAAGATACAGGGACGAATTGCAAAAACACGCGAACTTACAGGGACGTTTTGCATATTTAAGCCAAAAAAAAATTACATAATGACCTTGGTTTTTTCTCCTATTTTAGAGTTTTCCGCATACATACTTTTGTTCTTAACGTGTTCCTTTATTTTTTGAGCAATGATAGGTAGACACTTTTAATGTGTACACCCCTTTATATCACTCTAAAAAAAGTTAACCAAATATATGGTCTGAGTGACCACATTTTTTTAGTTGCGTGATCACTATTTTTCCATAATTTATTTGGTTAATTAAGTGGAAAAATAATGGGCACACACATTTTAGTGTGTGACCACATTTTTCAGCTTCTAAATAGTTGTAATGCAACTGAAAAAATGTGGTCACACAGACCATATATTTGGTTAACTGAAATTTTCGAGAGTGGTACAGATGGATGTATACATTAAAGGTGTCTACCAATCTTTATTCTATTTATTTCTATGCAGGTGTTTTCCAACAACGGGTATCAAAGCCTTTTGTTTGATCCTGTAATAAGAGTTCTTAATATGCTTGGTGGTTACAATGTTGTATGACCTTTCACATCAGAAAAAAGCGGTGGTAAGGTAAAAATGTTGTTTTTCTAAAGGTTCTTTCTAGGAAAAACTTGATACTTAAGTGTGATTTTTGTCATTCCACCTATCTTTACAAGAAACATCTCTGATGCACAGTTTAGAGTATGCATACAACTATAATATCAAGTTTTACTGTGTAGTTTAGGTTAGAGAAATTTGATTGAAGAATCAATTTCAATTCGCCTTGTAGAAAATTCAAGTCAAGGATATGTTGATGCAATTAGGATTACAAAAGACACTAAAAGGGAACATTTTCAACATGGACAACGTAAAATGTGGGAGGAACTAGATTTGTGAACTTCGAGTATAGTTCACATGTATTTGTCTAAGAATATTCTTGTGAATGTTCTTAGTAAGTCGTCAGCGGAAAAATTCTGGTAGAAACTTGAAGGATTAATCTGACAAAATACATCTCAAATTGGTTTTTGTTGACGGATAAATCCAATAACTTACGCATGAATGAAAATACGAAAGCTTCTTATCATCTAGATACTCTCAACAGTATTGTCTATGAGTTAGAATATTGAAGTTAATATTCATTGTGAAGATAAAATGTTGAAACTTTGGGAATGTAAGGTATAAGTATTCTGATGGAGGAACATCAGAAAGGGCTCTAGATGAATACTATAGTAATGCCTCCCTTGTTAAGGGAGATGATGATATCTTGTGAAAACTAAGAAGTGTGTCCTCACAAAAAATTTAACTACCAAGGTAAAAAGTGAATTATTCCTAGCGGTATATTGTGTGTGTATATTGTTGAAGGGTGTGATATGAAATTATGTCAGTGATTGAAGAATTTCCTTTCAATATGGAAGTTGCACCATAGATTTTCAACCTCATTTTCGCCACGTAGAAATTCTTGGCCTGGTTTAACATTAAATGAAGTATTGTCTTTATGGTGGTGTATGATATGTCTTTTTAACTATGATTTTTATGCAAACAATGGAAGATGATTTACCATATTCGATCTAGGTAGAAATTATTTGTGTTGATTGAAATGATAAATGTATAAGAGGTCTCACATTGCTTGATATGATTGTTTGCGTAATTACATTATTAGTTAATTGGACAAAACATCATATGTTAGAGAATATAATGAATCTTTCGTTGTTATCTGTGACACATCAAGAAGTAGAGAGGCAATAGGTGAAGACATAATTGAAATAGGAGAAGTATATAATTGATCATAGAAATACATTAGAGAACTACTAAATTAAGCTTAATTTTAGCACAACTGGTTAATTCATAATTTCAACCCTTTTACTTTGTCCGTCTCCACGAAACCATAACTTTTAACAATCAAATTAGCAGAACGGTTCAATTGCCAAGTCTCGGTAAATCACTAATTATAAATCTTTTGTAGTGTTAAACGCAACTCATTAATCTACAATAAGGTTGAATTTTGTGCGTATGTGTCAGAGAGAACATTGAAATTTGAGGAATGCTAGCAACAATCTCTTTTGAGCACTCTCTCTAATACTCACTCTTTTATTAGGTGAAATCAATGTGGGACCTACACTTTGGAAATGGAACCCACATATGGTGGTGGGACATACAATGATTTTACCCAATAAAAGAGTGAGTGTTAGAGAGAGTGCTCAAAAGAGAGTGTTGCTAGCATTGCTCTTGAAATTTTTGTACATATGATAGAAAAAAAAATCTAATTAGGGTTTAAATTTTTTTGACAATTTTAGCTTTTAGCTTTAAAGAAAAGTCATGTTGAGAATAAGATTTGGATTGTCATGTCAATAAATAACATTATATGAGCATAAATTTTGAAGAAAATGAGTAAGATACTACCAAATCAAAAGGAAAAAAAATGTCCAAAACACAATCGTGATATTTAAATGATCAAAAGTGCGATTAGGTTTATAATATTATTAGTATAGTTCTTTTTTTTTTTACGAAGAGTTTTGATTTGTTTTAAAAAATATATTATATAATTTTGATTTCAATGCATAAGTAATATATTTTGTCGTTTGCCCAAGCATACTCTATACATCTACAACAAAGTACGTGCTAATGTTAGTAGCAGGGGGGAATCAATTTTGAAGCCCGCAAAGACATGCACAACAAGATGACACGTGACATGTGCATGAATGCTATATATAACTAAAGTTTGGAAATTGGTTCTAAATATTTGGACCCTTTATTTGAACACATTCATGTTTTAAAAAAGATAAAAAGAGAAAAAAAATATAATGTTTATTTTTAGAATAGTTAATTGATATGAATTTTTTTTAGGCGACCGAATAATATGTCGAAATACATGTGAACATGCAATATTTCCTAAGTTTTGCACTTTCATATGGAAATATAGGAGAACTATACATAAACCGGCATGGATCAAAGATCCATAATTTGCAATCCAATTTATTTACGTGAATTATGGATACATGTATAGATGGAGACTGGTCAACAATTCCATCTCAAAAATTTTGGAATGTGTTTTGAAGCTTTTTAGAATTTCGAGTGAAGACAAAAACCAAAACAACAAATCACTATTGAATAGTTTGCTTGAGAGACAACCAAAACCGGTAATATAGCCACTTGTTTGATGCTCCCAACTTCCAAGTGATGGTTTTGCAGCAGGCTCAAGGGTTATATAAAGTAACATGTTGTTGTTGTTGTTCTAGGATAATCTAAGACTATAGTTTTTGCAAACTTTGTCTTTGTTAAGTTATCATCATCAATTAATTGATTAAATGTTTGAATCTCAAGAAAAATTATAGATGGGCGGTATATATCTATTTGATCGTCTCCGTGAACTTAGTTCAGTTGGTAAGAATAAAGCATAATATATGCAAGGTTCGGGGTTTGAATCTAGACAAAAAAAAATTATTTGATCATTTATAATTTTCTAACAGTTCTTCACGAAAATTGTTCTTCACGAAAATTAAACTTGAATTAGTCACCGACATTGATATACGGGTAAACTATTTCTTCTATTATAACGAAGTAATGGCTAATTTACCAACAATATAAAAACGTCAAAGATTAATTTAGGTTTTATTTTTGTAAGAGATTAAGTTGCTCATCAATAATGAATTAGTTCAAGTAGTAAGAGACTTGGTCCGTTTAAACAAATGGTCAGGTGTTCGATCATTGACTCTTGCGTATACAGAAAATTTAATTGAAAAAGAAGAATCTATCATATGTATCCCATATATTCTCCGACAAATTTTATTCACCATTAATTATGATGGAAACTTCATATCTTTTTTTTTTTGGTCAAGTAGCCTAGTGGGTAGAGCTCACACAATTAAATTGTGGAGAAGGGGGGTGTCTGGAGTTCGAACTCCGCCCCTACATCTATATGCAATATCTGAGCTAAGCTCACGGGGATGGAAACTTCATATCTAATATAAAAGAAAAAAGACATTATAGTAGTTTATTAGGAGATATGATATTTCGAACTCTCTGACAGAGTCTGACAATGAAAGTATCAATATGAACAAATTCTTTTGTATATATATTAGATTTGAACGGTTTTATAACTACGTGTACGTTGATTGATATTTAATTAAGTTATAGTATAAGTTCTCTCATTATCACCATTAAATCTTTTTGAAACTTTGTAATTTGTTGTCAGAAGATTATGTCGCCAATTTAATAATTGTTATTATTGATTCATTTATATAAAGGAATACTCTAGAATTTTTTTCTTTCTTTAATCCAAAATTACTCTAGTAATTATTAGGGGGGTTTGTGGCAAAGTTTATATCACTTTTGAGATAAAAAAGAAAAAAAAAACTAATCAGATCTAAAGATGATACAATCTGATCTAGATTTAAAAAGTCAGATCCAATCTGATCTTATATAAACTAATTTAATTTGAATCGGTTTTGCTGTACCAAAATTACAAATTATAATTTTTTTAATTAATGTTAATAATATAATAGATGTCTCATGTATAATAATTAGTTGTGTATGGTTTATAGTCCATAAGTTGCTATGTGTTGAGTTTCGTCGCCTATTGATTGACCTAAATGGAATTTTTCGGTTTAATAAAATGAAACTTCAAAACACCAATGATCTAAGAACCATATTCTCTATATTCGCTCAATATCATTTCAAGGAACTGATCCAATTAGACACTACATTAGTTAGATCAATTCATGATATTCAAGAAAGTTTGTTTCGTACCAGAATAGTCAAAAATATCAGAGTGTAAGGTTCTATTGGATGAAAAAAGCATGTTATATTGTAATAGTGCTACTATAGCTTTTGACTCATCCATGATATTTATTACTTTCTCTTTGTAATGACTTTTGATTTCCCCCCTTACACTTCTTATGTTTGTTAGGATTCTCTTGTGATTTAATATAATTTATTTTGGCCATTTAAAAAAATTAACAAAAATTATATCTTTAATTTTAGTCTTTCAATTTGATGTTATTTGGTATGATCCCTCCTATGAGTTAGCTTGGGCGACATGGATTTTTTTTATGATGGTCTCGGTTTGAATCTCAAACTTTGTATATATTATGCATTGTCCATACCAATTTAGTATGATCCCTCCTATCGGTCAGCTTGGGCGGTAGGGATTTACCTCTTTAGCCTACATCAATTCTATGTCTAGTAAATACATAATAAGTAATAAATATTAACTTTTTCAATTTAGCTCTTAACCATCTTAGATTTTTCTATTGTAATTTTAGCTAGAAACCATTCATCAAAGGAACATCATATTAATTCGCTTCTTTTTATTTTATTTTTTATTATTCGTATCATACACCTAGGGTTTTTTAACAAGCTAGGAGCTCTTAAGCATGAAATTAGATGAAAGACATCTCCAATATAATGGTACCCTTAACTTAAAAAAATCATTTGTTGAGGTTCCCTAAATTTATCAAAACAACAAAAAAAAATTACAAAAACATAAGAGGAATACCAAAACCCTATTTAAAAATTAAGGACCACCCTTCCTAAAGTGGGTGTTATAACCAATTGTTCTCCTAGTTAGCTAAACTTTAATTTATTTTTTCTATTTTTTAAGATATAAAAGGGGTGAAAGAATCATCCTCCAAAGTAGTAGAACCGTCTTTATTTTCTGCATTATCATCAGCAAACTCTTTAGACTTATCTTCCTCCACCATATAACACCATAGCTTCTTAAGAATTTGAACATTATTTTTCACAATAGGATTGGTGGTTACCAGATTCTTATTGTGACCAAAGTAATCTTCTAATCCAGTCTAAAAAATATGTACTAAATCTTCTTCTTTATGGACGGCACCTTCAATATATATTAGGAGTGTTTTCCATTTCAACATTGGCGACTGAAATAATTAGAATATCTTCACTAGCATTTGCATTATCAACAATATCATCAACTATATTTTCACCATTTGGGACTGCTTCATTTATGTTACCAACATTGATATTTGTAGTAGTATCTATATTTGGAATAGCTTTAGAATCATGACAGGTATATGTGTTAATATTTGCAATAGAATATATCACCAACAAAGATTCCTGCACTAGAGGTAAAATCACAATGAACCACTTGTGCTCTGGGATCACAAGTTGCAACACTTGTATTACCATATGCTAGTTCAAAAAAATAGTTATTGGTTATAATAATGTTAAAGAGAGTTTTATAAAAAAAAATGTTTAGAGTTAATTTCAGACTAGTATCGTAAACTACTCAAGCAGATACAACCTATAACTTGGAACCGGCTCCTTCTATAGGACTGATAAATGTTTGAATGACCAAAGTTGTCTGACACCCTTTTTTCTACAAATAAACTATTGTGATTATTCAGATCTTTGCTATCAAGTAATTTTATAAATTTGTCAAACAAGAATAGAAACCTACAATTTTTTTTATGAATTCTATAAAAACAATAAGGATTAAATATGTTTTTTTTGCTCTTTATAAATATATCAACACTATTAGAATAAGCAAAATTAGCGAGGGAAATTAGTGACGGAAAAAATGAAATTCCTCACAAATTCCTTGGTCGCAAAATTTAGTGACGGAATTAGAGAGGGATTTCACGTTTTCCCTCACTAAATATCGCTCACTAATTTTTGTTTTTTTAGTAGTGCAACTTTTCGTTTTTGTCTCCTTAATTTTTTTTTTTTTAGTTTTAGTCCCTCAAAACTTTTCAATCACCACTTTTCCTTTCTACTTTTAAGTCAACTCATGTGTTGCTTTCATATTTTACAATGAAAATTATCTGCAATATAATGTTTATAACATTATAAAAAATTTCTCTAAAAAAATTAGAATATTTTAACAAAAACATGAATTAAATATGAACTTTTTTATGTTTTTGACGCTTAAAATTTATATTTAATTCATGTTTTGCTAAAAAATTCTAACTCTTTTTTGGAAGAGATTCTTATAATGTTATAAACATTTCTGTAAATTTTCATTCAAAATTATAACGGATAGATATGAGTTGACTTAAAAATAGAAACTAAAAGTGATGGTAATCTATTTTGGGACTAAAAATTGAATAAATTTTTTAGAGAGAAAAATTTGATATATTTACAAGGACGAAAAGTTGCTTATTGAAAACAAAAACTATTTAAGATCATTCTCATTTGTAGACGGATCCAGGATTTTTGAATAGCGAAGGCACCATATATAAAAATATGTAACATTAACAATTCTCCTCTACGATTTTCTCATTTTCAATATTAATAAAAATATTTTTCTCTACGTAAATAACTGAACAACCATTTAATTGATCATCTCCCATTCGATTTCACATCCGATTCTTGATAATATTCATATTATCAAAAATGAATTTGAGATATATGATGATATGTGTGGGTCAAGAGAAAAATAACTTGTGAAAAGTGTAGGCTATATAATCAAAATATCAACTATTAGTACATTATACTATTAAAACAAAAGTTTCTAATTTTTTTTTTATCCACATGCCCACACATCCAAAAACATAGATCAGTCCCTAAGGAGTAGCTAGTTGATTTTTTTAAACAAAATTGCGTCAATGCGGTGCTTTATGTTTGATTTTTTTTTTCTTTCTGAATTAGTCATTATGTTAGATTCTATTTGTCATGTTAGTCTAATTTTTTTCTCTCCAAAAAAAAAAATGTTAGTCTAAGTTTTAACAAAGTTAGGTTTATAAAAAAATAAAAAAAGCTTGTGATGTTTTAATATTTAGATAATTCATGTAAATATGTGAGATCTGTCCCTTCATTTCTTCTTTAAATTAAATTCTCAAACCGAAAAATGTAGATCCAAAGAACATAATATTTCACAGTAATGTCTTCATTCAGAACAATGATTTAAACTCATAATATCAAAACATTGGTTTGTTCATCTTTAAGGTGAGGTGTAATGAATGAGTAGTTGAATATCGTTTTTTTTTTTTGTAGTCGTACAATTATAAAATATAATACAATGGTTTATATTAATTCAAAAAAATTAATGTTTAAAAGCCTAATTTGAGAAAATGATCAAACCATAAACATTAATCTGTATTTTTTAATTTATTTGAATAAAAACGGGGAAAAGAAATACTCCTATTTGATCTAGTTGTTTGTTTCACATAAGTCAATACACAATTTTGACACATATCTTTAATTACTTATTAGCAAATATTATAAAATTTTGTTATTTTAAAAATATTCATTAGGACAAATTTAATAATATCGTATATTTTATCATTTATCTTTATATATTAGTAAATAACAAAATTCATGGATAAAATAGGGTACCATTTGTTCAAAAACAGAGAAAGGTGGTTTTGCGGTTAGGAGATTGAGAGAGTTTATGGTATCGGGTTTTAATTGCTCGGTACGGCGGGAGGGAGGCACATTTGACATAATGAAGGAAGTGGATATGTGTGGTGGCAGAATAGTAATAGGATGAGAGTGGGAACTAGTGTGTGGGTGGGGAGTTGGTTGATTGATAATATAAGGCGTGTAGTGGGAGGTGGGTCTTAAACATTGGTTTGGAGGAACCCGTGGATGAAAGGGAGTCGGTTATGTGATAGGTTTAACAAATTATATGCTTTAGCAGAGAATAAAATTGCGACAGTGGCTAATATGCATTTTTTTAGGTGGGGTGAGGATGTTGAGGCATGGAGGTGGTGTAGGCGTCTCTTTGCATGGGAGGAAGCACATGTGGGGGGATTTGTGAGCTAGTAACTTCTATTGTTTTGCAAGATGCTGAGGAGAATAGGTGGATTTTTTTTTTTGACAAAAGGAGAATAGGTGGATTTGGTTGTTACATTCGTCCAAACAGTATTTTGTGAGTAGTAATGTTGATGTATAGGAGGATCCAGTATGACTGAAGATATGAATCATTTATACGTCAGATGTAATGATTTTGGCAGATTATGGTCTTTGGTTACAAATTGGTTAGGTGTTAAATTCGTGGGACACAACTTATTTTTTGACCATTGAATGCAATTTGCCGCTTTAGGTGGTTTTTCGAAAAGAGATTATCTATATTGTTTGGTTTTCTATGGTATGGACAATTAGGAAACGCAATTGCCATATTTTTCAGTGTAAGGATGAAAATATGCAAACCTTAAGCAAGAAGATTAAGCTTCATACTTATGAGTGGTTGAAATCAAATTACACTACTTTAGATTTTAAATACTATGTTTGGAGGCGTCATCCTCGCCAACGCTTGTTATCTCTCTTAGAAGCTTTGCTTTTCATGTTTTACGTTGTTACAAAACTTTTATTGATTGATTATATCTCGTTGTGATTTTCTGACACATCTTATTCTCAAAAGATCTTCGTTAATAATAATCTATTTTAACTTTTTAAAAATAAACATGATCAAAATATATTATATCAATAATACCGACACATATAGTAAAAGAGTATCGATCACTTTGAACCGGAGGAAGTATAAATGAATATGAATAATGAATGATTAAAATTAAATAATGTGAAGAGGAAGTAGTAGTAAGATAACATGGGGTTGCGTGGTGTGACTGACACAAAGAGGTCCCACATCGTAGGCCGATAAACAAGCACAATTTTCTTAAGCCACTTGAACACTAACCCCAGTTAGGGGACACACTCAGAAAGGACAGTATGGCCTAATCTCTCCCTCTCTCCCCTCTCCCATTTCAATTCTCTCTATTAATAACACCCATAGCCCACTTCTTTCTCCCATGCACTTGTCCTCTTCAATTCAGCTTCAACCCACTCCTCTTCACTCTCTTCCCCCTCCAAATTTAATTTTATTATCATAGCAACATTACAAAAAACATATAACCACTTTTATTTATTTCTCTCTTAATAAATACTATTCCCTTACTCTCCATACTCATTTCACATAACTTCTCTTCACTTTCTTCTTCCTTCTCTGACAGCCAACCAACCTCATTTCCTCTCTTTCTCTTTATTTATTTTCTTGTATTACAAATTAATATTTCTGACATATAGTTACTACACATTACCACTACCTCCTTAATTACAACAATGTCTAGCAGAAGATCTCGTTCCAGACAATCCGGTGGTTCCTCTGAGATCACTGATGCTCAAATCACTGATCTCATTTCCAAGTTACAACAACTTATCCCTGAACTTCGCGCTAGCCGCTCCAACAAGGTATTTATTATTTTCGTGGTCTTCGTTCTTTAAACTGTTTGCAATTGTACGCAGAAGATACTTAATTTATAAAAAAATAAAATTATATTTTACTTATAAAAAGTTTCCTTCATACACACTCTCACAAATTCCCAAGTCATCATTCACATGCACAATATAAGAATGATACAATGCACATATTGTGTGGACATTGTTAGTTTTGGTAGATAAACAATGTTTATTATGACACTTCTTCAATTCTTTGCCACAACTTGTGTATTGTATTGTACTCATTTACTAATCATGCATTAATTACTAGCTTGTAGCTAGTTGCAACATGCAAGTGGGTGGTGTATAAAACTAAAAAAGAATTAATTAAATTTTGAACTCTACTAAAATTTATTATTTATTTTTTATGGTCTTATAGGTTTCAGCTACAAAGGTATTGCAAGAGACTTGCAATTACATAAAAAACTTGCATAGAGAGGTTGATGATTTAAGTGACCGATTGTCACAACTTTTGGCTACTACAGATTCCAACAGTGCTCAAGCAGCTATTATTAGGAGCTTACTTATGTAATAGTGTCTAGTCATATATATATATATATATATATATATTTATAACTACTACTACTCTTGCATTTGTTTGTCGTGTGTATGTCCTTGTCTCACTTTATTGTTATTCTCTTATCTGTGTAGGGTTTAATTTGGTTTGTAGACCAAGGCAAAAGGGCTTACTATATACCTTTGTTAGTCCTTGATTAATTAGTTTAATTTTATGTGACACTTAATTTGTAGTGAGATTATGATTATGATGATATGATGATGAGCTTCTATAGCTATAAATAAAATGGACTACATCTTGATTAGTTCTTATGTGTATGAATGATTTTCAAATTTTCAAATTTGGAGGCAGCAATATTTGGATTTGATGTTAGTAATTTATCTAATGAGAGAAACTTTTTGCGGTTTTTTGTGAGGGTCCATTCAAAGGGTCAAGCTTTGAAGTTGACAGTGCCAATTACATGTGACATTACCCCACATGCCATTTTCGGTTATTTGCTCTTGCCAACCCGTGATATTGATGTTGTCAATAGGACCACAATATAAAATAACTAACTCATGATCCAACCATATGATATTTGGCAACATACATTTATGTATCCATCTAATATCTATATATTTAGTTGCATATCTATATACAAATATGTATACGGATAATCACAAAGTATCTATTTATTGTTCCCAATTACATAAAGAAAAGAAAAAGTAAAGTAGAAAAGAAAAGAAAAATATTTGTTATACGAAATACTTATTGTTCCCATATACAAGGTTTGAATTCCGACTACAACGAGTGTCCCCATTTAATGTTTATGCTACGAATATATTTACCTCCCATCAAGGACTTCTATCGATATAAGAAATTGACGTTTTAGCGTCAGTTAGAGAGTGACGTTATAAAATAAAAAATTAGACGCTAAAATCAATTTAGCGTCTTAATACCAAGAAAAACAGTAAAAACCTTAAAGCATTGTTTTTAAGTAACTGGTTTCTGGTTTTTGATGGGAGATGCTCCGTTATTGCTGATACTAGTTTTGATGGGGGATGCTCCGTTACGGCTGCTCCATTGCCTGCGGTTGTGGCTTCTCTCTCCTCCACGATTAATCCTCCTTCAACGCACTTCCGGATCTTTTCCTTTATTTTTATTTTATTCTCTCTTTGGCTTAAAAAAAAAAGAAAAGTAGCAAAATATAATATAGTAGTCAAGTCTAGAGCACTTGGACTAGGGCAGTCCAATCAACACAGGGAAGTATCAATAAAAAAACATCATTAATCCATTGGACTAGGGTAGTCCAATAGATGCATTCCAAGGGATCCATAGACACTCATAAAAGAGACATTGCCTTGACTTTTTTCATATTCAAAAAAGAGGAATGTTAGCAACACTCTCTTTTGAGCACTCTCTCTAGCACTCACTCTTTTATTAGGTGAAATCAATGTGGGACCTACACTTTGGAAATGAAACCCACATATGGTGGTGGGACATACAATGATTTTACCCAATAAAAGAGTGAGTGCTAGAGAGAGTGCTCAAAAGAGAGTGTTGCTAGCATTGCTCTTCAAAAAATATTTCCAAAACATGTCAGTCTCCAAGTTTGAGAATATCAGACATAATTTTTTCATATGAACTGTATTGAACTCTGAAATCAGAGAGAAATGTACTGAAAGATTTGATTTGGTCAAAGGAAAGTTCTTATTTATAGAGTAGTTAAGTTCTTTCATTACAAAGTATACATTATTCTTAATTGGATCAATACCTCACAACTGAATCCTAAAAACTTCTAATAGTTTGTATTTGACAAATGCTGATGTGGCAGAATCAGTTAGCTTCCATTGAAAGTTACTACCTCCCTTCCTTTTTATAAGGGAATATGAGTCAACAAAATTTGGTGTATTTGTTCTATATTTTGAACCAAATACATAAAATCTTGTTGACCAATATATCTCTTATAAAAAAGACCGGAGATAGTACTTGCAAATCAAGTAACTTCTTCGTTCTATTTCAACAGTTCCCCACAAACACTGGAGCTTGGTATATGTCTAGCTTGGATAATAAGGAATAGTTTGGGATGAAGTGATTTGCTGATGAAATCAGCAGCTTGTTCACTGCTTGAAATTGGGAGCAATCTAAGGATTCCTTCTCGCACTTTATTGCGAACAAAATGGAAATCTATCTCAAGGAGCTTGGTATTTTCATTAGCAGTACTATGTAAAGAGCATCAATTATTACAATAAAAAACAAGAATTCAGGAACAATGCACTTTAAAATCATCTAGTAAGTAAATGGGATATTGTAGTTCACATGCAGCAGCTAATTAAGAGGCTTGATACTGAGCTTCACTAGATGATATTGAGACAGTGGTTTGTTTCTTAGTACGCCATGATATCGGTAAGGAGTCAAGAAAGAAACATAAACCAGTAATGGGTCTTCGAGTGTAAACACCGACAGCCCAATCTGCATCAGTGAAACCCAAAAGTTAAAGAGAGGAAGACTTGGGGAAGAATAGTAATTTCCTAGGCAATTTTCAAGAAATCCAAGTATTCTACAAGTAACATTATAATGGACACGAGTTAATCCAAACAGTAATTTATTTGGCAAATATAAATTCCATGATTGGAATATGCCACTTTAAGGCCAAAAAATTACTTTAGCTTGCTTAAATCTTTTTCATCATAAAAGTAAAATAAAAGATAGATTTCATAAATGGAGCCTAGATGTATGATATCTACATAAGGTTGTGAAGATATCTCATCTCATAGGATAAACGAAACAGTGTATGATATTAGGATGCTTGTTTGTAGCCTAGATGTATGAGAAAAATCGTAAGATTTTCATACCATTTGCGACTTGCTTGCAATTCAAAGTATACAGGGACTTTTGTAACTTGCAAAACTTGGTTCGGTTAATGAGGGTTACGCGTTGAGGCACCTTCATATGGGAAATACTTCAGTGTCATAGACCTTTGGTGACATTGGTTCATTTTAGATGTGAGGGAATGATAATGAATTATTAAAATAAACTATTTAGATGAGAGAGAATGAGTGATTAAGAGAAAGATAGGGACAATGGTACTAATGGCACCAAAAGCCAATGACACCCAAGTGCTACCCCCTTCATATACATATCTTCATACAGAAAACACAACCTACAATTTGACGGTTGGTCAAAAACAATAAAGTCGATGTTTTGAATTATTTGTTTATTATTTTTGAATTAAAGTGCATTTAAATAGAGAGGAAAATATATAAATCTGTTAGTGTGCTCAATATAAGTGGTATCTTGTGATAGTAAATTAAAAACTATGTAGTTCTTGGGGAGTTGCAAAGTTTGAGGGTTTATGATCCACAAATGAATGAAAACAGAATGGTGTGGTTTTGTCTCTAACTCTACATTTTTTCCTCTTTTCTATTCTTTTTTTTCTCTCTGTTGGACTCAAGAGTAATGGACTAGATGAGTTTCCCATTTGATTTTCTTAAGATAAAGAAAATTGCTCTTCTCCCAACAAAAAACGCTCATTTCCAACCGAACTGTCCAAAATACCCCTGCGTGAGTTAACTCACGTAGGTGTATTATCAGTGTGACTTAAGTCACGTTCTGCGCATGACTTAAGTCAACGTGAGTTAACTCATGTTGGGTTCTGTTATAAAAACAGAACAACACCAGGAATTTCCAAAACTCCATTTGCGGTTTTGATTAACAAAGTTGCGATTTTCTCCAAGTTTAAGTCATTCAACGCCAATTACAATCACAAAATCAAGTAAATATTTATTATCCTATTGCATTGGCTTGATTGAATTGTTAATTTTTTTTGGAGAAATTGTCACATATTTACGTTTTTTTTATTTATGATTTTTTACTTTGTGATGTTAGATTTGAATGAATTGATTAAATTGTTAGATGTTGATTAAAGTATAATTGATTGAATTGCGGTAGAAATTGTTAGGAATTTGTGGTAGAATTTTTAGGATTAGAGTAGGTTTTGATCTCCGATGTTTGCATTGTGTAGATATGTCTCAGAAACAGGGTGATGCTCAATAAAAAAAGGAGAGTGACAAGAAGAAAGCAAAATCGACGGTGTGATATGACAGAGAATCGAATGTGATGGTTCCGTAAAAAAAAGAGAAATTTGAAGGTGCCGGTGTACAATTAGTTCAGGCTGAGGAGGAGCAGAAGGACTTGTTATTTTGGTCCTCAACCAAAAGCAGGTGGCCCCAAGAACTGTCGAGGACACCCCAATTGAGTTAAGTGACGAGGGAGATGATTTAAATGTAATGGCTTGTAATGTCTTGTCTTTTTGGATTTTTTTTTTATGTTTTTTGATATGCTACACATTTTGGTATTGAATAAATTTGAATAACGTTGCGTATTGAATAAATTTGAATAAAGTTGTGTATTCGAATAAAGTTTCACAAGCACACGAAATCAATTCAAAAAATACACAATTTTATTTAGTTTTAATTTCATCTATGTTACATTACATTCTCCCTAAATATGTGGTATCATCGTAATGTTAGGTTTAAATTATATTCTTGAAAGTTTTCTCAAAATGTTGGTATTAAAGTGTCTTATACTTAGTGTAAAGAATTGCAGCCCTCTTTGAAAACTCAAAAGAATGAAGAGAACACAACCCTTGTATTTTACCAAATAAACTATATATGTTTTCACATCGAGTTCCCTCATATAAGATGAGTAGCAAAGTAACGGAATGCAATTCAATTAATACATTCTTTTGACCTTAATTCTACTACATTGCCAACTGAAAGTTTCAATTGACTGAGGAGCATGATCAAGCACAGAACATATATAGTTGATTTTGTAAAATATATGTTGTGTTCTCTTCATTCTTTTGACTTTTCATAGAGTCTCGCAAATCTTTACACTAAGTATAAGATACTTCAATACCAAGATTCTCAGCAAACTTCCATGAATTAAACTTAATTTCCAACAAAATAAAGACACTACATAATAATGACGTTACCTAAACATAATATTGTGGCAGAATCAAACTCTTAAAAATATCTTCAGGAGATCTTTGCAACGTGGCTTCCATCTCAATCCTCGGGAACATGCGGTGCTGACGATATATGGAGAGCATGCTCCTCACGCAGTCATTGTCTGTCAGCATTATCTTTTCAAACTACAATAAACCGAGACGTACATATTAAACGTCATCCACCCTCATTTGGTTGATCCTTCAGATCCTTTAGCATGACATCGACCCGAACCTTGAACAAATTAGGGTTTTCATAGTTGAAGTGTATTTGAGCGCTGAACAAATTATCCATTGTTTCAGATCTACATCATAAGAAATTAAACAATCAATGAAAAACTCATTCAAACATTTCAACAAACACTTGGAGTGAGAATTATACATAAATCCTAAAACTCATAACTACAACATAAACATGCAAATATCTAAACAATTAAGCAATATAAGTCATTTACATGTAAACATTGTATCATTTCTTGTCAAAAAATCAAAATTTCAACAAACCCTTAAACTAAACAATTTCTAAGTTAAGAGGAAAAATCTAACATAAGAAAATTTCTATATTTGATTATGAAAATTTACTTGTTATTGGAGTGTTCTTTGATTTGAACTTGAAGAAATTAGGGATTTGGATGATTTGAGAGAGTTTTTAGCGAGTTAAGATGAGAAATGAGGAAATGAGTTGCCGTCCGATCTTAAAAGGACACACAACGTGACTTAACTCATGTTGGCCTTCATCGTGACTTAAGTCACGTATGGTGTTTTTTAGCAAGGCTTAAGTCATGTTGCATTTAACACTTGCGTGATTTAAGTCACGTTGGAGGTCTTTTCGAAGTTCAGTTGGGAGTTAGCAAAACATGATGGGAGAAGAGCAATTTTCAATTATAAATGAACATTTGTAAGTGTCGACCACAAACTTAGTGGGCTCAATCACTTTATTTCTAATTTTTATTTCTTTAATGAACCTTTATGAGCAAATTAAAAGTGATGACAAATGTAAAAATTATTATTTTGGGAAAACCTTGACAAATCGAACAAAATCAGGGCTGGCCCTAGGTATAGACGAGGGGTGTGACGACCTAGGGCCCATGCCGGTAGGGGGCAAAAAACAATTATGGTAGGGGTGTATATAAAAATATTTGGTTTTTGGGGGGTGTATATAGAAAACTTCACTGAAAGGACTCAAACAATGATATGATGAGAGGCTGGGCTGAATCCTATTAATGTTTTTGGCCCTTTTGGCACGATTTGCTATATATACACCTGAATGTCACAGAGATTTCTATATACACCCTTCACATAATTTTTTTTTGGTTGTCCTTAATGTGCCAAAATAATTATTATCGAAAAAATTGATATTTTTGTGGGCTATTTGTTCCTAAAAATGCGTCGCACTAATATTAAAAGTATTGGTCATATTTACTATCCAAGAAATTGGGATGATTTTATAACGAAACAAATTATATTTTAGTTGAAAATGGTCATACTAGAGAAATTATAAAATTGGGATAATTTTAATCTTGTATTTCAAAGATTCCAAAAATTTAAATTATATCATTATAGTAATGTCAACTTTCTTGGATTGATTAAAAGGATTGCAAAATTGAATTTGATAATGTAAAATCATGCGAGACACATTCATGATCATGAAATCGGTGTGAGACGCATTTAGGATCATGTGACCCACTCATTTTTTTTGTTTTGTTGTTCTTTTTTGGTAGTAAAAAAAATTGAAGAAAAAAAAATGAAGAAAATCACAACAATGAGTGAAAAAAAAATTATGAAGTATTATGATGTTGTATCAAAAGTAAGTATTTTTGTTATCGTCTCCATAGGGACTGGTGTGATATTCTAAGCCATTCAACAATCGATGTTGTTCTGAGCTAAGGTTTCACAATATTTTGTTTCATAAGCTATAAAACTACGAAATTATAAAAGGTTTGAGAGTTAACAGTGAAATGATTATGTTGGGATTAAACTTCATCAACCTACTTATACATATTCTCGGATTAGTGTTGCGGATTCTAATTATCAAATGATATTATCACATATTGCTCGGCAACATCATTCGTGTCCAAATGATATCGTGATTTCTATTGGGTCGTTCAATCGTCGATTTCCCAAACTATTAAACGATCTGATAGTCGATTGTATCGTTGTATAGCTGATTTCCCAAGCAATTAAACGATACAAAAGCTTTGGGTTCCAATATTCAAAGTGATTATCAAAACTTAAATTCCATGTCTAGAACAAAAGCTTTGATAGAAGATTATCCTAACCTAGATTCAAAATGTATTTTTCAATACAAATCAAATCCATAAGATTAAAAGCATGGAAAACAAGAATAACCTCAACATCATGTGATAATTAAAATCAAACAACATCATAGTTAAAGGGAATACATACTAGTAGAGTTGATTACATTTAATCCCAAAAAAAAGAGTCTAGCTACTCATTGTCATGGTAACCTTACAAGGAGAAAAGAAGAGATGGAATGGAAGCAAGCCATGATGTCTCAATGATCTTGTGAATCCCTTCAATCCTTGTGCTCCTTGCTGCTTAAGGGTCTCTCTGTGTTTTCCCCTGTTTTTCTCTCCGTAAAATGACCTAAGATCTGATAATAATGTTTCTGAAATGAGAAGAGAGGATTTTATACTTTTGCAGAATTTTGCTTTCTTGCCAGGCAGGATTTTTGTCGCTATGGCGACATCAGCTTTCTTTGCCAGTGGGTTTCTGCCACGTCATCATCCACTTGCCTCAAACCGCCTTTTCTCGGCAGGCAGGACATTTGTCGCCATGGCGACATATGATCTTGGAAAACATGGGTTTTGGAACTTCATTCCCGCCATGGTGACATTTTGTTGCTCGGGCGACATCTTGCCAGACAGGATTTTGTCGCCATAGCGACAGGTTTTGGTCAAACAGGTCAGTGGACCTGTAATTCTCGCCAAGCAGGAAATGTTGTGCCTGGCAGGAATGACAGTTGCAGACCAAAATTTGCAGTTTGCTCCTCTTTTTGTTTTTCTTTCATTGGTTCATGTCTTGATCACTCTTTTCCTGCACAATTGGGTTAAGTAAGACCTAAAAGGCATAATTATGCATTTTGTAACTTTTTCATATATTTTCCTTGGATAACTTGAATAACAAGTAACCAAAAGTGCTTAATATAAATCATGAAACTAACATATTATAGCACTTATCATATTATGTAAAGGGTCATTTTATCATATTATGTCTAAGACCTGTAAAACTCGAGGAATGACCCTGAACAAAATTAAGATTCTACGGTTTCTTCTATTTAATTATGTTTTACAAGAAAATAAGAATAACAAATATTTTCATATCATCATTGTAAAAGATTAGTAAATATAATGGCCCAACTTTTGTACCTCAAGTTAACAAGAAATTGCATCTAAATAGACAAGAATATAAATGACTGTCTCTGAATTTTATAATGCATAGACTGGCGAAAAATTAAATGATTGTCTCTGAATTTCATATTGATATAGAATAAAAGTTGTCAATTAATTTGTAAGACACTATTGCTATTACTCTGGACAACACAACATATTCATGTTGTCCCAAATTGATTGGATTTATCTTGATGGGAAAATAGTCTCATTTAGGCCAACCGATGGTACTAAATTGTAAACAATTGCTGTGTATACTAGTCTAATATTATGCTACTGGAATATTAAGCCAAATGAAATTATTATGCTAGTGAATATCTGTGATTCATGAAATTACATTGTTTTTGTTGTCCTATGATTAAAATATTTGTTGAATAATTCTTTTTCCAAAAAAAAATAAAAATGTTAGTGTATTGATGATTTGTCTTGAGATCAAACACAGGTATGATGCAAGATGCTTGAACTGTGTCAAGATGTTTGAATGTATGTAGTGATATGCATGTTGGATGTTATAGTGATGCAAACATGATTGCTGCAGAGTGCATGCATGGACTTATGATTTATGATCATGTATGATGCAAAACCTCATACAGCACACATGAGCTATTATTTTTGTTCATAGACATTGTTCATTTTAAAAACAAAATGAAGCAACAACCTCGTTTAGTGAAAATGATGCTTTTTGTGGAAGGAATGAATTATTTACTTGAACACATTATTAGAATTTTCAATCTGTAAAAGTACATTTGAGCTTAGGATAATGCAAAAGACAAAACTTAGTACAATTTTTTAGATGCGTTTTGTATGGTTCTTAACTAAAAATACACCTTTTGGATATAACAAACTCTGAGAAAATTATGGATTTGAGAAAATCATAGTGAATTTAGTTAAAAATCATACAAAAAGCACCTAAGGATGTTGCATAATGACTATGCAACAATGTAAATATGAAATAATTGAATGATAATGACCAATTTTTGTACTTAAGGATTTATTTTCCTTTTTGTTTTTTTTAAGGATATCGCAAATAAAGAATATTACTTGTCTCAAAATAAAATAAAAATTCTAAAGCAATTGATCACCGTCTTTTTAGGGTTGTAACATTGCTAATGGTGTAGGGGCTATAAAAAAAGGGTATATCGGGCTCAAATAATTATGGATCAAGTAAGATAAATAGTCTTTTTAGATAAATAGTCATTTTTGATTGATAAGTCGTTTTTTTCAATTTTTTCGACATCCTGAGTAATTGAAAACCGATACAAGTAATTATACTAACTCCTAATGTAGGAGTGGTTCTTGCTTGGGGTTATTGAAGGAAAGAAAGAAACTCTCCTTTTTGGCTTAAAAGTGTAGAAAGTTTTTTTTTTTTTTTTTAATAAGAGAGAAATCGTGAAACTTCATTTCAAATCGTGATTCTATACTTTTTAAAAAGTTTAATTTTAAGACAAGACTATATTATTTTATGTTGCAAGAATGTTTGCTCATACCTTTGTTATAGGTTTTCAACCTAACATGCTTTTCTTATTTTCTTTTCCTTCTTCCATTTGTGTTTCCAAAAGGACCTGCACCAAGTGTTCTAGTATTTGATAATTATTCGAAAAAATAACAATATTTAAATAGAATAGAATCAAGTTATATGTTCTTTTAGTACCAAAACTTGATTTAATACATTGAATTCTAGTGTACGATCCTGCACACTTGAACATACATTAGCATATCAAATTGTTCTTTTAACATTTTGTTATCATCAAAACTTCAAAGACATTATAAAAAACTCATTTTGCTTCAACGGTATGCAAATAGCAAAGTTAACACATTGTGGATACCTCTTATATTTGGAGCAAACCACTTGTGGACACAATCAAATGCAATGTGGAAGGAGCCTCTTTCAACAATAACTCTATCATGGAGTACTATATGTGTTTTAGAGACTCTTTTGGATTTCTCATGCTTGACTAATCAAATTATTATTACTCCTCCACCACGGTTCTAGAAGCCGAAACCATATAGGCTTGCTGGAACCTATCAAAGTGTCTATATAAAATGGAACGCATGATGCCCGGTTTGAAACTAACTCTAAATCTATATCTGATGCATTTTCTGCCACCAATATCACTCAAAATGATTAAACAGATTTAACTGATGCACTAACTTATATCGTTTCTATTGTAGCGGAATTGTTCATATTATAGTGAGAATATTTAACAGATTTTTTTAACTAAAGATTTGAATAATATTATACAAAAGATTAAATTATAATTAAAATAGTTTAAATTAACAGTATAATTAGAATATAAACAGTTAGCCCAAAACCATGTCTCTCCTTATATATAGGTATATATAAAATATATAATGAAGACTCGATTTTCTCCTTCACACTTTTCTCAGTCAAACTATAGTTTTATTCCAATTAACTGGATTACCTTCTAAAACATCAATAACCCAAAGTACATCATAATTCCCAATGTCTTAGGGTTATGACTTTAAACCCATTTTAGAAGGGCATCCAGTTATCTTTCCAAATCGTAATGGATTGTCCATTACCAACCTTCCAGCAACTCCTCTTGTTGACAACCCAATGGGCATGGCGCATGCTTCTCCAAGAAAAACTAAGAACCTTTATAATGGGGATGTATTTAGCTTTATATATCACCTATAAATAAGAGAATTAGGGTTGGTGTGCATTCTTCATACTTGCGTTGCAAGAATTGCCTCACTAAATGCTCTTATCGATCTGAATCCATACCTCCTTCAAACTTAGACTTAAAACATTTTTTTTGTCCAATGTTTTTTCCTTTGACCCTTCCTATTTCTCTACCAAAACCCTTAAACAACAATCTCCACCTTATAAAAAATATTTAGGGTATAAGAAAACTACTCATCACATAGACTCTTAAAAAAGCTAAAAAAAAATGTTATCCATAAGAAAGTGGAAATCTTGAGTTTTGGACCTACCAAATTGAATAGGCATTAAAATTCACAGAAAACCTACTTGGACATATTGAAAGCTGTTATCTAACAAAAGTTTAAAGTGAAATTATTTTCCCACCCCATGTCTCTCCAGCACCCTACGAGTTTCGCAAACTTCCTATTCAAATTCTATAGTTCGAAACATGGTTTTTAGTTTTTGATTGTAGAATTTGGAAATAATTAACCACAGTCATTTTACCTACGATTGAACCATAACTAACTAATTTTTAAAGATTTTTCCACGTATGATTCCAAATATAGAAGTTGCTTTAAAATGGTTTCCACTTTCCATTATTACTCAGTGTGGGATGAAGGTATATTGCGGTGGTGTGTGTGATGACAAACGAATTTGATGTTTGATTACTCTATGGCTCTTGACTCTTATTCCATCACTGTGGTGGAGTTATGTTCTTCAATTTGTGCATGTATACAATAATTGGATTCTTAGTCATTTCTATAATTAAAAAATGTGAACTGATGCAAGAAAATACCAGTGTGAACCTATGTATATAACAAGAGGTGACGCATTTAGTAGTGGATGTGATTACAATTGCATCAACTCATTGTTTAGATTTTTTCACTTGCCTCTATTATTTCTTTTTGAATATTATAATGAAATGGTTTGGACCATGATTTAGTTTTGGAAAATATTATCTAACATCATTACAAATGGTGAACTGGTGAGTTGGAATAATTACACTTTGTTACAATAGAGTTTGAAACATGTAAAAGGGTTGTTCATCGTATTCTAAAATTTGGATATGTAAAAATGAATTTTTTTTCGTGTTCGGATTCCATAATCAGAAGTTCCTTATATGTAAGAGATTGAAAAAATTATTAAATTTTATTACGTCACAAGAAGGATTGAAACATGTAAATGAGATGTTTGGATTCCAAAATCGAGATATATGCTGATGTTCAAATTCTAGAATTCAAACGTGTAAAAATCATTTTAAAAAAAGATAGCCATGTTCAACAATGATTAAAATGATAGTTACTAACTTTTCTTTTTTTAAAGAATACTGCTCTTCTACCAGCAAGTTTCGCTCCCACCCAGTCAAACTGACCGAAGCATAATCATGTCTGAGAGTACACATGTTTATGAGTTTACACATGTCTATCATATATTGTCACTATTTTGACCATATATGCATGCTTCTTCTACACATATATGGTTGTCCCCTTTCTTCTACACGTATTTGGTGGAGAGTGGTGGAGAAAAGCATTATTAATTTGCTGTTAGTTAGAAATGAGTTTGATGAGTCAAGTTCATCATTATGTAAAGTTTCTACAACTTCTATATATAAATATGGTTGACAGCTAAAAGTGTGGCTTATTGTATTTGACTGCAATGATATTGATATCGGCTCCAACGTACTAGCGTGAGCGGCGTAGCCAGGACCCTATGTCAGGGGGTGTAAGATTATGACTCAGATTGGTAAGGTCAATTTTCAGCTTTATATCTTATGAGGAGGAGTCTTGATGCATCAATAAAGTTGTTGTCATGTGGCCTCATTAACTTTATAGCTTTTTATTTTTATTTTTTTTATTTTGACAAAAAACTGTATAGCTTATAAGGTCAATTTTCCTACCCATTCGTGAGTTTTAATGCATCGAACTACCTTTTTTTTTTTTTTTTTATAGTGATAAAATTAGACCTATTTAGTAACAATTTTTTTCTTACGAGCTCATAACAATTTTTACTGATTTATAACGTTTTTATAAGCTATTTAAATTGCGCTGAGTTTATAACTTACAATATATCATTTTTCTGTCAATTTTGTTTTTATTATCTAACTGAAAAAATTAGACATTAATTAAAAATATTTTTATGACATTTCATATTTTATCAACTAATTCAACTGTGTAACCAAAAGAACTAATTCAACTATTAATTTTATCAAACAATACAAATTAAATTTGTTATCTTTTACGCTCTTAGTTAACTTATTCACAAGTTCAACTACTAATTTTATCAAGCATTATTTATTACCTATGAACTAACTTATACTTTTTTTTCTTCAGAGAACTAACTTATAAAATTTAGAAGGTGAATATCATCAATAATAGACAGTTATTGATCATAAACATAATCTAGCTAGAGACAAAGAAAGAGAAAAAAGAATAAAAGCAATTAGGATAATAGGAGAAATGGAAAATAGCATATTGTTGGATAAATTTGTGGATAGAGTACTCATCAACCAATTTGACAACATAACCACAGCCTCACGTGAATAATTTGCGTATAAAGTAAAATAAACTTGAAGAGAAAAGGATATCTTTGAGATGGGTATCGGGTGCAATACAATAAATACGGGGGGTTCAAATTGTATTAAACCGGAATAATTGGTGTAATATTATAGGTTCAGGGGTTCACTTGCATACCTTGAAAGGTATGTAGCTCTGCCCCTGAGCGTGAGTTAACTCACGCGGGGTATAACACATGTGTGAGTAAACTCACGTTGCGTGACTTAAGTCATGCATGTATAAAACAAACGTAATTTTAAGTCACGTTAATTTAGCTGGGTGGGAGCGAAACTTGCTGGGAGAATAGCAATATTCTTTTTTAAATGGCACAAAAACAAGATTCATATTATAGAATCCTATAAGAAAATTGTTCTTTAGACTTCCAAAATTGTTCTTAAACAACCTAGAATTACTTATCTACCCCCCACTGCAGTTAACATTATTCGCTCTTCTACGACAGTCAACCGTTGTTCGCTTGTTTGCGACAGTTTATTGTCGTTGCAAATTTTTAATTAGTTGGGCAACGATACTTAAATGTCATTCAAGATGAAAATATTCATTTTATCATTTCATTACTAGTACTACTATGTTGTTCACCAAATTTTCAACGACGTTAACTCTTGTACACAAACGAACGACAATTAATTGTCATAAAGGAAAGAAGATCAGTTAACTCTCGTTGGGAGTAAATGGTTAACAATTTCGTAGTGTCTGAGAGCAATTTTGAAAATCAAAAGAGCAATTTTCATCCAATAAAATCGACGATATTATCAGTCCAAAAATAATTTCTCTATTAAAGTTATAATGGGGTCAAACCCATCTTTGAAGTTGACCTATGAATATATCTAGAAAAATGCTTTTTTGACAACAAAAATTTCCTAAACACACATTGAAAATACTAAAATTCCTCCAGCGATAGTTAACTGCTGTCGAGGTATAAAAAACCGGCAGTAGTTAACTACCGTTCAGCCCAGCAGTAATTAAATATCGTTGTGGACTTTAAGTTTTCAGAATTTGTGATTTTGGCAGCTGCTGCCTATTTTTTTTTCTTTTTTTCTTTTTGTTTTTTGATTGTTTATACTTTATATTAGATAGATTTTAATTAAATAATTTTGCAATTAAATGTTGTTTATTTATAGTTATGGTTAAGAATGCGGATGGTGATTCGGTTGATCAAAAACCTAGTTTTGTCGATCATTTTATTGAGATCAAACTGCCTAAGATTAAAGTTGAAGCTCTCATGAAAGTTGTGTGTTTTCGCGTCAATTCCGATATGTCTAATCTTCGTGACAACGAAGTGGGCTCAACTCTTTTTTTTTTCAACCCGAGAAACATGGAAAGATAAAGATGAATTGCTCGGATGGGTACGTCGACAAGCAAATAGGGTTGTATTTACGGTTGTCATAAAAAGATCTTGTGCAATAAGGAATCGAATGTTAGAGTTGGTTTGTGAAAGGACTGGCGAGCATAAAGTACCGAAGAAAAAATTGAAGCATGTAGCTACCGGATCAAGAAAATGTGAGTGTTTGTTCAAGGTGCGTGGATATGTTGTTAAGGAAGAAAATGCTTGGAAGTTGACTATTCTTAATGGTTTTCACAACCAAGAGATGTTGCCATATTTAGGAGGGAACCTTCTTGTGGGAAGATTAATGGAGGACGACAAGAAGATTGTACACGACTATGTCAAGTTCAACATGTCTCAAAATGCACAAATTGAAGGTCATGTGACATATTCCGCTTTCAAGAAGACGATTAAAGTTTTCTTAATTCAGACGGACACTTTGGATGACTTGAAGACACAACTGAACAAATGCTTTGTGTTTCATGGTGAAGATCATAGTACATTGTATGTATTTGTACATCAACCGCATTATGATCTTGGGGAGGGAGAGGAAGATATGTGGAAAACGGTTTATTATCCTAAGCTTATTGAGAAAGATAGCGACATATGATTTATGTTTAGGAGGTTTGTTGAAAATAATGTGTTATATCTATATGTTTGTTCCAATTGCATGTGCGTAAAATGTTCACGAGAGATTTGATGTCATTTAGTGTAATGTGTTGCATAATGTGGAACTTTTGTCGAATTTCAAACATTTGTGTAACGTTAACGTATTGTCGTATTTGTGTAAAGTTACAAAATCATTGATAAATTATGTAATGTTGTCGTTTATGATTATTGGATGTTGCTATATTGGTTTAATTTCATCTAACGTTTGAAATCAAAAGTCAAGCAGGCCGAAAATGGCTTGGAATTACAAAACATAATGCACAGGTTTCTGTTTTGGTATGAAACCATAGTTAACTACTGCTGGACTGATGAGCGGTAGTTAACTGCTGCCGGTAGGTATTTTAGTATTTTTTATGCGTGCTTGGGAAATTTTTGTTGTCAAAAAGCAAATTTCATATAGCTATTAAAAGTCAACAATAGTTTCAACAGTTTCATATCTTTCTTCAGAAACTGTCAACAAACACTGAAAAAGAGTCTCCTCTCTATTCGTTCCAGTTAGTTCCATCGTTTTCTTCAATTTCAAAACTGGTACATGCATCTAATTCCTAACCTAGCTTATTCCAATAATCGATTCTCAAATTCACTCATTTTTTTTTATATAGTATTAATTTTAATTAATCAATAATTTCAGTGAAAATCATGAATTCTGGTGGTGATGGTTACGCCGTTGAAGTCACTGGTCTTTCACCTGAAGCCACTGATAAAGATGTTTATGAATTTTTCGCTTTCTCTGGTGCTATTCAACATGTTGAAATTATCAGGTAAAAATTATAATTTAAAATCTTGTGTTATAAATTTGGTAACTGTTAATTATTGATTTTGTTCTTTTAATCTTTCTTAGTTTAGGTAAGATTTATTTATGTATTCTTGGATTTCAGTTAACTGTAAAATAATGGTTTAATTAGGGTAACTAATTAATTGATTGTTATATTAATTATGACTGATTCAGTTAGTGACTTTGAATATGGTAACTAAATATGTTGAAGTAAATTAGGGATGATTGAATTGAATTGTTCACGAATTATATTTCATGTTCGTATATTTTTTTTATCGCCGCCAAGGTTTTAAATCGTGGTTATGGTTTCTACATGATTCTTGATATCGTGAAAAATTGCAATCAAATGCGGATGAATCTGCCTTCAATTAATTAGGGACCAATGTTGTATTAGTTGGTAACTAAATATTCGTGGTAATCAAGGAGTGACCAGTGTTGTTAAATAGTGGCTATAGCGGTAGCAAAATTTAATCAAATCGCTATTGATCCATAATGCGCTTCTTCATTGAAAATATTGTTTGATAGAGGTTGTAGTAGTGCTATAACGCTGAGAGTTATGGATCGGTGCTGGGGGTGACTAGCAATGAGGATGGTTGGTTTAGGTTGAAGAGGAGTCTTGGTCCCAAATTTGAGTGGCATGGTGATAGACTGAGACCCTTACTTAAGGGGGTTTATATGGGGAAAATAATAGAGAAGTTAAGGAAAAATAATCTATGATGCAGTTAAGGGAAAGTTGTGGATAGAAAGTGTAGCTGACTTTTGTTAGTTAGGCTGAATGAAAGAAAAAATAGAGGAGTTTAAGAGTGAAAGGAACCGAAGTTGTAAGTCAGAAAAGAGAGGGATGCCATCCATTCTAAGGAAGGGGTGCATAAGATGATACAAGAAAGGGGTGAGTTATTCACTGAATTGCCAGCTAACCGATTAAAAGCTTAGGACCGGTTACAAGCCGACAATAAACACCAAAGAGAATTGGAGTTTTACGTAGGGGATTTTTTTTTCTTTCTAAAGCTATAGCCATACATATTGGACATCTAGGCCAGAAAATATAATAAAAAGCTCAGTTTATGTTTCTATGGCCCTTGTAAGGTGCTAGAGACTAGAGAGGACTGCAAATGTTGCATTCAGGTTGGAATTACCTGAAAATAACTGTTCATCCTTTCGTTCATATATCTAAGCGCAACGCAACCACTGCGGTTTGAATTAAAGGTGCACATTGACTGCATTAATGTATTCTGAGAAAGAAAAAAACAAGAAAAGTTTGATTGTGTCGTTAATTTTACCCGGTGAGACTACTTGTTTCATTTCTTTTCACAAACTAAAATGCTACACTAATATGGGGGCACACAGAATGATAATAGGTAGAATTAGATAGCGTAGGAACAAAACACAAGGAAATGAACAATTAAGCACAGATCATGGCTACCAGTGTGCAGCTGCTGATGGAAAGTTGCAAGGGTAAGGGAAATCTTAGGTGGGTGAAATCTCAAGATGAAGAGGCAAAGCAAAGCTGTGTGATTGTGTGTGTGTGTGTGTGTGTGTGTGTGGTTGTGCTCTAGAATGGTGGAACAGCGAGGTGAGAGAATGAGACAATAGGACCTTATGCCTAGCATCAATTGGTTTGATTCACGGGGCTCATTTTTTTTAACTTGATACTTAACCAAACACATCAGGCTAGACGTTATGACAACTGAATCAAACAAATAAGTGAAACCAAAATTTTCATATTGGTTTCATTAGAGTTGATCAGTTCATAGTGTGGATCCGGGCTCGTGGTCATCAGTAACCAATATCTTAATGAGTAAGGACTATAGAGAGTAAAAGTGGAAATGAGTTTAAATATAGGAACCATGATAGAACTAACAGTTATATTCTTGCTGAAAAATGGGGAAGGAACCCCTTTGATAACTTACATTGGCAGCAATTCGAGGGTCTGCCTACCTCCCAACACACCCACTGACTAACCTATTCACTAACTAGGACCAACATGCAAATTAGGAGACACTGTATTGACTAATTGATTCTTGAGACTTGAACCTAATTTTATTGTTGTTTTTTCCTTCTTCTGTTTTTGCATTTTGCTGCTTAGCTTACCGAAATGCGGTGTATAATTTTTAACCTGTAAACAAACTCTGAGACATTTTGGAGTTGATTGTAAGCACTCACTCAGTGTATTAAAATATGATTTGAAGTCTATTAGAATTAAGCATCGCTGAAGGGATTATTTTAACTTTCCCACATGTACAAGATACATTGATCATTTTTTTGAAAAGCAAGATACATTGATCATTGATGCGGAATTGTTAATAATATCTGTTGGGTAGGTGAATTGAAATTACCTGTAGTATTGAATATTGTCATATTTTTGTTTTTGAGATATGATTCATTTTTGGCATAGTATTTAGGAATTTGATATGATACTTGGTTATTTTCCTGTGACAGGTCTGGTGATTATGCTTGCACTGCTTATGTGACCTTCAAAGATGCGTATTCTCAAGACACTGCATGTTTACTCAGTGTGAGTATTTATCTAACTCTGTCCAAAACACTTATATATTGATATGTCCTGTCCAGAAGCTCATGCTATGTGGATTATATTCTGTTATTTATTGCTTTCTTTATAATTTTTTCTCTTAGGGAGCCACTATTTTAGATCAACGTGTCTGCATAACTCGCTGGGGGCAGTATGAAGAACATGATTTTTGGAGCAGGCCCTCCTATAGCCATGAGGAGGAGAATGCTTATACTGTATGTATTTTTATTTTCTTTCTATGTCGCTACTGATTATGGCTTTCTGGTCATGGTTTGACATTCAATTATTTTACACGGTCAATTTCAGACACAACATCAGACTCAACATAGCAGTCAATTTGTTTCCTCTGCTGGAGAAGCAGTTGCTATGACTCAAGAAGTCGTTAAGACCATGCTAGCAAAGGGATATGTCCTTAGTAAGGATGCATTATCTAAGGCTAAAGACTTTGACGAATCACATCGGGTTTCTGCCACTGCAACAGCCAAGGTTTCTGAATTGAGCCAGAAAATCGGCCTCACTGATAAGCTATCTGCTGGTTATGAAGTTGTTAAGTCTGTCGATCAGAAGTATAATGTCTCTGGAACAACAATAGCAGCTGCATCCGCTACCGGAAGAACAGTAGCAGCAGCTGCAAACTCAGTGGTAAATAGTAGCTATTTTTCAAAGGGAGCCTTGTGGATGTCTGGTGCTCTAACCCGAGCCGCTCAAGCTGCATCTGATTTGGGTAACCGCGGTACTAAGCAGTGAGACATTGAAATTGGTTTACTCTTATATTTTCTTGTATATAAGTCTGCCTCTGGCTATATAGCTTCTCCAGCTTTACAGTACCTTAGTGTATATGTTTTAGTTTCTACCTTGTACACTTTTATTTGGTGTTGGTCTCTCCACAAAATTTGTATCGGTTTTAATCCGTAAAAAATAGGATGATTTGATTTGCTTTTGGTTTTCATTGTTTTGGCAGTACTTGGATTATATTTAGTCCCTAGACATCACTATATTTTTTTTTTTTGCTGAAAGAAATGCAACATAAACAAGTATTAGAAACACTAAAGAAAATGACAACAACAACCAAGCCATTAAGTGGGGTTAGCTACATCAATCAATCACGTCAAAATATTTTTATAAAAAATCATGTTTTTCTTCGACTCATTAATCTCTAGATCCTTGTTAATAGTTTCCCTTCTAGTTTTTCCATGTGTTCTCCCACATCTAGTGATTTGACTCCTCTCATTTGATCCACTATCCTTACTTCAAAATTCACACGTCTTCTCTCAACATACCAAACCATCTAAGTCGAGTTTCTACAATCTTTTTTTATAATAGATGTTACCTCAACTCTCTCTAATATTGTCATTTCTAATTCTATATTATATAGTCTTACCACCAAACATCCAAAGCAACATTTTCATCTCTTATAAGCTTAACTTATGGTTGTGGCAGTACTTTATCGTTCAACACTCTGTTTAGTAAAACATCACCGGTATTAGCGATCCGATAAGATTTTCTCTTCAACTTGAGCGGTACTTTCACATTACATAAAACATTTGAGACACTCCTTCATTTCAACCATCTAGCTTGGATTCGATGGCCATATGGTTCTAAGGTTTGTCTCCAACCTCCCATTTAATTCTTCCCTCAATTTTTCATGTAGGACAATATCAACTACAAAAAGCATGCATCTTGGTACCCACTCTTAAATGTGTTTCGTAAGTACATCCATAACTATGATAAAAAATATTAGGGTTTAATGTTGAACCTTGATGCAATCCTATTTTTATGGGAAAATCTTCGGTGTCTCCACCTTGTGTCCTCACAGTAGTCGAGACTTTCTCACACATATCCTTGTAGCTCAAATATAGGAAACCCTGACATCTTTCTTTTACCACGCTTTCCATAAAATCTCTCTAGGCGCTCTATCATACGTCTTCTCCAAATCAATGAAAACTAAGTGCAAATCATTTTGGTCCATTCGATATAGCTCCATCACGTTGTACTTAGTATATTGCTTCCATTGTCGACCTCCCAAGAATAAAACCAGATTGGTTTTCAGTAATTTAAGTATTTTTTTTCTTAGTCTACGTTCAATCACTTTTTTCCATAACTTGATGGTATGACTCACAAGTTTAACTCCCTATAATTTGCGTAATTTTGTAATCCCTTTTTTTTAAAGATCGGCGCTAAAATGTTTCTTCTCCACTCACCCGACATAAGCTTTGACCTCATAATCTCGTCAAAAAGCTTGGTGAGTCGTTCAATGCCTTTATCTCAAAGACTTTTCCACACTGCAATAGTTGTGTTGTCTAGCCCAACTGCCTTGTCACTACTCATCCTTTTTAATGCTTTGTTTACCTTGTCTGGCCCAATTGTAATGTTGGTAATCATCTCTAATGTTTAGCATGTTAACGTTTGATAAGATATGATATACTTCATAAGAAATTTATGGAAATATTTCTTCCATCTATCATTTATATCTTTTTTCTGAACCAAAAGTTTACCTTTTTCATCTGTAGTACACTTCACTTGATTCAAATTTCTTGTCTTTCTTTACCATCCTTTAGTAAGTCTATATATAGATTTTTCTCCCTCCTTGATGCCTAAGGATTGGTGTAACCTGTCAAAAGTTTGACCTCTTGCTTCGCTTACTGCATTCTTGGTCTCATTCTTATCTTTCTTATACTTTTTCCAAGTTTCGGTATTTTACACTTAGACCAAGCTTTAAAACATTTCATTTGGATTCTAACCTTACCATGAACACTTTCGTTCCGCCACCAATATTTCTTATTCCTAAGTCGAAAACCACTTGATTCTCCCAACGCCTCTTTTGTTACTTTTCTAATATCATGTTCCATCTTGTCCCACATATCATTTGCGCTTCCTTGTGCCCGACCAATATCTCCCTATAAGATATTGTGTTGAAAAATCCTTTGTTTTTCACCCTTAAAATGCCACTATTTAATTTGTGGAGCTTTCTTATGGCTTCTTCTCTTTGCACCCCCTTGATCCTTACATCAATAACCAATACTCTATGTTGAGTAGTCAAACTTTCTCCAAGGATGACTTTAAAGTCCAAGAAAATCTTTATGTTTGATCTCCTAATAAGAAAGAAATCTATATAAGAACATGTCACACCCACTCTTGTATGTGATGAGATGCTCCTCTCTTTTCATGAAGCACGTATTTGCTATAGAAATATCAAAAGTTGACGAGAAATCCAAGATGCAATTACCCTATGTGTTAACCACCCCAAGACCTTACCCCCCATCGAAGCCCTCAAAACCTCATGGTATAGTCTATACATGCCCATTTAGATCTCCTCATAGAAAAATCTTTTCTCCCGGTAGCATATCATAAATAAGCATTATAACGTCTCTCAAAATTTTACTTTAAGTTGTTCTGCTAACCCAACCTAAGATGCGTAAGCTCTAATAACATTAAAGGTATCCTTTTAATTCCATTATACATTTTAGGATTAGGATAAAATATTTTACTTTAGGTATTTAAATTTTCTTCTCTTTTCTTAATATATAATTATATGAGATGCAGATGTTTTTTGTTTTTTTGGTGTGTCAATTAATTAGTTGAGATTTCTATCAAATATATTTTGTTGCATGTACATATATATATATATATATTTTTTGACGTTATTAAAAAAAATGTACCTACTCTTAGTTTACTTAAAAAACGAGAAAAAATAATTAAGGGTATTATGACAAAGAAAAAATGATGCAATTGAAAATTTGACGAGAAACATATAGAAATGATTAAATTTGTTTTAAAAATGTCTCATACCTGAGGACAAACGTATTATTGATCAACTGAAATATCAAAACTTATTAAAGTATGGCTACACAATTGTGCACGTAGTAAAAATATAGAAAGAAGAGATGAGAAGGAGTGAGTAATGATCTGATGTAAAATTGCTAAAACACTCCTGATACATGAAGTGTATATGAAAGGTGTATAAAAAAAGGACGTCTACCTATCTTTTTCCAAAACCTTTTTTTTTTTGACAAAATCTTTTTCCAAAACCTGTTAAATACAATTTTTGTTTTCATATTTTTCTAAATTTACAATTTTGGTCCCTCATCAATTTTAAAATCAATTTAGCAAAAAATGACAATGCAGCAAGAACAAGTGAATATGACATGCTACAAAGTGCTTACAAGGAGGGAATGTGTGGAGTTTATGTGACAACTCACACGAAATTACAAGTTTAGAAAAACAGGGGGACAAAACTACGTACATTTAAGCTTCGAAAAATAGTTAATAGTCTTTTAATATTTTTTTGATAATTAATATGGGTCCCTACAAGATTTCATAATTACCCACTCTTGGATCATTCACGGGTCCTTCGGATTTTCTTAAGACCAGATTCATCCCTTTTTTCATCATAAACTAAGGGAGGCCCTTGTTTTTTCCCTTTCAAAGTATAAAATTCACAACATTGAACAATATTCATAATATATCTTCCTAACTTCCTCAATCATGCATGTATTTGCATTAATGAGAGGAAACATGGAACATGTAATACAAACATACATTCCTTTATTCCTTGAACTTTCTTTTAAACTGAATTGAGTCTAATTACTTTGTATGATCATGTTTTGGAAAGTTTCCTTTTTTATGTGAAAATCAAAATTTAAAGAGAAATGATATTTGTCTAACCACTTTGTGACAACCTTTTGACAACTTTTTCTTTCATACTCACATTATGCTCTTATTCTCTATCTTCCTTTTTCTCTCCCCATTGTTTTTGACCAATGAAAAGATTGAAAAAAAAAGTTGTCACATAAATTGTCTAAAATGAGTTGTTCAAATATCACTACTCATTAATAAAATTTTAATTATAAAAAATGCGGTTGATGGACACACGACTCGTTCTAGACTATATACCGACTATTTACAATCAACAATGAAATTCTTGGAATGGAGCATTAACTTGACGGTATTTTAAAAAGAGAGATTATCTATTTTAGTCTGGAGGGAAGAACTACATGATTCAATTTAGTGTTTAAGAAAATTAAAACAATTTTTAGTCCTTGAGAGACGGAATCGAACAACTTGGTCCCCGATAATTATAATTAAAAAGGTTAATGGTCTCTCACAATAGTTAAAAAGAGATCATTTGGTCTTGACAATAAATAAATAAATGATTAAATACGTTTTTTTCCTACAAAATTATAAAAGAAGGGGCGTTTTGTGGTCCCTCTAACACTATAAAAAGTTTCTTTGAAAAAGATATGCTCAAAATCAGATTTTTAGATCCAGATTTTTTCTTGAACTTTTGACATTTAAAAACTTAGATTTGATTTACTCGTTTCAAAAAAATTGAAAATTTTATAAAAGTAATTTTTATAATGTTCAAAACATGCATGTGAAAATTCATTCAAATTTTAAAAGTTTAAAGATATATAATTAAACAAATTTGAGTTTAACAAGGAATAAAATTTTTGGCTGGAAGGTAAAAGGCCCAATTTTTTTATGGGAACGAAGAAGCAAAAATTGATAATTTTGTAGGGACAAAAAAGTTTAATTAATTTCTTATTTTTAAAAATCGTCCATCTTCTTAACATTCATACAAAGTCAATCAGTGACAATTCTAAGAAACATATATATATATATCATCAATATTTGACAATTATAAGAAACATATATATATATCATATGCACACAAAAAAATCATATCCAACAAAAAAAAATCTACAATTAAAAAAGTTGCCACAATATAACTTCCAACATTAAAAATTTCACACTGTCAAGAAAAAAAACATTAAATATTTCATAAAGATTCACAACACTTTGCAATTCTAAATAGATCCTTAACATATCCAAAATGCTACCAAACGTTTACCAAAAACAAAACACATGTTTTGTTTTGAAAGACAAATCACATGTTATTTAGTTAATAGTTATTGCAATATTATATCTTGGTTGGTGAACTTTGTTTGACTGCGAGAGAAGAAAACTAACACAAATATGGGCGATTAAAATATTATTTACAGACATTTTCTTCTATAGGTAGTATATTTGTTTTTTTTATATGGGACTAAATTGTACCTTTTTATTATTGTCAAAACTTCATTATTTTTTTTATGGTGGTTAACAAGATATAAACCATCCCTCAAAAAAAAAAAAAAACATGATATGAACCAAGTTGTTCCGGTTTTTTCTCAAAGAAAAAAAAAACATTTTTGTAGTGACCTAATTGTTTTTCACCATTTTTCTCGGAAATTAAAATAAGTGTTCACTTTTTAAATACATTGATTTCCCAAAGAGTGTTGTAGATAAAGGGACCAAAGCATAACATACATTGATTTCGCAAAGAGTGTTGCAGATAAAGGGACCAAGCATGCATCAACCTCTGTCTAAATACTTAAAGTACGAGTAATTCCCCTGGAATAAAATAAAATATTGGGTAGAAAAATGTACACTTATGACTTCCCAAACACTATCCAAGAGAAGTCTTGTGATATTAAAAATTTTTGGTATCTATTTATTCATTTAACATAAGAACTTTTTTTTAGGGTTGAGAAGTCTTGAGAAATTGGTTGTTAACTTTATTTTTTATTTTTTTAGGGTTGTGTATTAAACTATTTATGGATTCTATGGACTGGTTTTATGTATTTGGTTGGTGAATATATATGTGATACTCTTGAATTCAATTAAATTTATAGTAAATTATTTTACATTAGATGTAAATTCTGGTAAATTTGGACAGTGTGAAATTTAGTCGCATTAGAAAGGTCCCTCGCAAACTATACTTCCAAGCTAGTGATATAGAAATGGATTTTCTACCACTTAGTGATGGAAATAGTCCCTCAATTTACAACAGAACCTATCCGTCACAAATTTGATACCTATTAGAGATAGAAATTGATATACCATAGTTTTTTTTTTGTTTTTTAGGGAAAATTGATATACCATAGTTAAATTTTTGTTTATTATTAACGACATATTTTTCATATTTACGACAGAACCTATCCGTCACATATTTTTTATTAAAACATACGTGAATTTTTAACTAATAACCAACATATATATTTTTTTGGAAATAGCGAATAACCAATATGTTGAAAACCTCTCAAAAGTATGTATGTGTTGAATGACATGAGATCCGGAGCAAATGATCACAACATTGATCTGTGATCCAATGAACATGAAGAAAGGAGGGAATACTTCACATGGATTGTCAAATGAATTATGCTATTCTCCTAGCAAGTTTTGCTCCCATCCAACCAAGTTAACCAAAATATCCATGCGTTAGTTAACTAGCGCATGTGTAAAATTATGCGTTAGTTAACTAACGCGGTGTGACTTAAGTCACGCTGAAAAATCACATTCTGAACACCAGCGTGAGTTAACTCACGCTTGTTTTGTTTTCACATATTCAACATGGTTTTGCATTGCATTGGCTTGTATTCAAGGTAGAAGAATGTTTCATTCATTACATGCAAAAGTAGTCTCCCACCGCTTTACTTTAATTTAATCACACCATAATATATTAATTTAAAACTCATGACAATACTTATCCATGGATAAAAGATAGATTCAACAAACTGAAAATTTTGTCATTCTTTAATACGTGTTGCAGCCTTGTTTTGTTTTAGTTTTAATGGTTGAGAACTGACACAGATTGGGAATGATTTGGTTTGTTGGGTATTGAATTGAATGAGACAGTGATGATGTATGGATGGTTCTGGCAAGGCATTTCTATCATGTTGACGCATCAAAAGAGCCATGCTTTTGAAATTTAAAAACTAGCGTGAGTTAACTCAATCTCACGCAACATGAGTTAACTAACGCAGAGGTAAATGTGTAATTTCAGTTGGGCGCGAGTGTTGTGCCGGGAGAAGAGCAGAATTCTTGTCAAATTAGTAAATAACAAAATTGCCAGATCAGCAATCTGTTAAGCCTTTTTCCTCCAGTTCTAACTGCTAGCAGCTTAGGATACAATGAAATGGAACATCATCTATCATTTACTTCATGCACCCTTCATTTCATCTATAAATACATTAGTAATTCAACTTTTTTATTCGTAGTAAAATGATATACACTGATAGTGCACCATTTCACTTCTAATTACTATGTATTCCTTTTATCTTTAAATCTCAATAGTATGTAGCCTTTCTCTTCTCACACACAAAGAATTGTCTATGTGAAATTGCATAATTGACATTATCAAAGTTAGATGTCTTATGAACTTTTTTGAAACAAGTTATTTTAATGTATCTCGTTAACATGGAAAATTATATCTGACTAATGTAAAGTTTTGTAGATATTATATATGTGATTATAACTTTTAACAACGGTGGATTTTAATAATAATATAGTTATGTGGTAAAGAATTGTCGAATGTATCATATTGTTTAGTTTGACACGAAGTTGTCAATTGATCATATATATATAGATGTGGTATTTGCTAGAACACACCCACTAGTTTTTATGTGGGAGTGTTTTAGCAAGCTACACCTTAAGGTGCATTTAACTACTTTTTAGTTGAAACTTACTAAAACACACCTTCTAAAAAATAAGTAGTTGTATGTTAGCAACTCCTATATGCATTTGCTAGAATACACCCACTTATTTTTTAGAAGGTGTGTTTTAGCAACATTCACCTTAAGGTGTATTTAACAACTTTTTAATTATATATTTACTAAAACA
>Ga0315914_1001152_pt1 | contig 38340 bp, 26 predicted proteins | sample MpolenodulesMG_FD_203920 | JGI IMG/M metagenome (GOLD analysis project Ga0315914, IMG submission 203920) | Medicago polymorpha root nodule microbial communities from Los Angeles, California, United States - elongated nodules | ecosystem: Host-associated > Plants > Roots > Nodule | place: USA...
AGTTATCCGATTCAATCCGATTCTTTCATGCGGTTCGACCAGTGACCCAATGGTTCGACCAATGACCCAGTGACCCACTAACCTTACCGAGTCGATGACCGAGCCGAGTTTTAAAACTATGATTTCTACAACAATTCTTGTACAAGGTTATTTAACGTACTCATACAAATTAAAAAAGTTTATCTCTTGTAAATATCTATAATTTTACTTATAATTCCTAATAAAAAATCGCACTTTTTACTCTTTGTAAATTTTTCATTAACATTTTTAGTAATTGTAAAGTTTTTTATCTGCTCTATTGTTCCATAAAAATGTAAAAGGAAAATGTTATAAAGACTAAAAAATGCAATTGTTTTTTTCGTTTCGTATGGAGTAAAATTGAAATTCTTAATATTTATAAAATCCATTTACTTAATTAACTTAGCTAAAATAAAGAAATCAATGCCAAATTTGCAAATTCAAATAAGTCGTAAGTTCAATTTATAATTTAACCCAAACCATGAGTTTAAATTTGCCTTAAATGTCAATTTACATAATGTGTTTGATTTTAGGGTTAAATATGTTTCTAATCCTTACATTTTGTGCTCCTTTGAAGAATAGTCCCTACATTTCATTAAATGTTTTTAAAATTCTCGCATTTTATCTCTGTTATCAAAATTAGTCTCTGTTGTTAATTCTCTAACGGAATGCTGATGTGGCAGTTAGTGGGTCCCAATTATTTTAAGGTTAAATATGTTTTTGGTCCCTACATTTTGTGTGGCTTTGAAAAATAGTCTTTGTTTTTCAATAAATGTTTTTAAAATCCCTTAAATAATAAGGACCATTCTTCAAAGTCACGCAAAATGTAGGGACCAAAACCATATTTAACCATAAAATAATTGAGACCCACTAACTGCCACATCAACATTCCGTTAGAGAATTAACAGCAGAGACTAATTTTGATAACGGAGATAAAACGTGATGATTTTAAAAACATTTAATGAAATGTATGGACTATTCTTCAAAGGGGCGCAAAATGTAAGGACTAAAAACATATTTAATCCTTGATTTTATTTAAGAAAATGGATTTTATTTTTAAATAATAATATGCATTCTTTTCTTATAAATAATTTATACTATAAAGAAAATAGACTTAAAACACTCCCTCAAAAAGACTTAAAATGCATGAGTTTGGACCGACTTTTTATTACCTATTTTACCCTTCATTTAAACTATTTTATTTTATATTTTATCCTTTAATGATATTATTTTAAATTTAAATTAAAAAAATTAAATACCATTAAAATATGAAATATTCCACTACAATAGGAGCAATATTATATATGAAGGTGATATAGATTTTGGGCTGAATTTTATATAATTCTAATTATAACCTTAAACAAAATTTTCTATGTTAATGTTATATTGTTGGTACCGTTAAAAAAGATAAAGATTTATATTATATTTGTTAAATTATAGTTGTTCTCGAAAAAGATAAACATGATTTTTTGGGTTTGTTACCGTTTAAAAGTCACAAATATTTGTACTTATAATTTTAATCAATATAATTTTTCATATAAAATATCGTTCATAATTCACACGTGCTAGTGCACTAAAAAGGGTGGAAAGACGGGTATGTGAGCTTCCGACTTGAGAGCGGAAATCCTTGAGCTATGAACACTCCTTTTAATATTTTGATCTCGAGAGCTTCCAACTCCTCTGGCCGTGTCAACAAAAAAACCATAAAGTTCCTCCAATGCTCTTATAATCTCGTCCATTTTTGGTCTGAGTCTTGGTTCAATGGACAGGCATCGAACTGCAAGGTCGGCTACTTTCATTGCTTGATGCACCGTGTACTGGCCTTCAATGCAAGCATCCATAACTTGGAAGACCCGACGTTTATTGTTGAGGTAAGGTTTGACCGATTCAATTAAACAGTGTTCCGTAGATGGCCTGTTGTTGTCCAACCCACGTTTGTCGGACATAATTTCAAGGGGCACAACACCAAAACTGTATATATCACTCTTTTTGGTCAAATGACCTGCACAAAAAAGACAATGTGGAAAGTAGTGTGTTATAAGTGACAAGTGAATTCAAGTTCACACTGCTAAGTTTTCAAACAAATTAATATAGCTTATAACACTTATGGTGAAAACAAGGTAAGTTGAGTTAGACTTTGCAAGGCCTTAGCCCCGCCTATCAAATTTTTAAGGCCTAAGGCTGACATGCGTCCCGTCACATGCTTACTTTTTAGGCATGAGCTTTATCTTTTTAAAGCTTAATTCGGTATACTAGTATGTTTAAAAGCCTATATCATATGAATATCTTTAAATATATGTGTACTAATATGCAATGGCAATTATATAGGCAACTATGCTATATAACATCAGTCGGATTATACATTAGACAATTACTCAATATTTAAGCAAAAAGCATTTGTCGGATTATACAATAGTCAATTCCCCCTCCTCTCGCACGCACGCGCACGCATGCACACACACTGTAAAAAAAAAAAACTGGGGCCTAAAGCAATGACTTTACCAAGTAATAGTTGAGACTACTGCCTGTAACCTAGTGTCGGAAGTACATTTTTAAAATCACGTGTGATTTTTAAAAATATAGAGAGTGGGTAAAGTTGTTCTCAAGTTTTCTATATACTACCTCTAACGAGATCAATGTTTACAATCACGGTTATTTAAGAAATGCATTTAAAAACCCATAAAAAAATATACAAATGAAAAATCTATTTTTTAAAGTAAAGTTAGAATCCATATTATTGTTTTAAAATAAAATGTATTTTTCATCTTAAAAATAAAAGTTCTATTGATATAAAATTTGTCTCTGATGAATATATAAAAAAACACGGGACAAATATTTGTTATTAATAAATATAAAAAAAGCGACAAGTATTTTTATTGCTTTCCTTCAATATATATATATATAAAACACGAGACAAATATTTATAACCAATAAAAATATAAAAAAATATGAAAATATTATCACTAATAAATATTATAAAAATATGAGACAAATATTTGTCACTGATAAATATAAAAAAAACACGGGATTAATTTTATTTTTTTAAGAGGCACACGGGATAAGAATTTAAGTATATTTTCTAACTCCATAAAAATAAAATAAAATTATACTTAAAAACTATACTTAAATTTATTAAACACGCAAAAAGCCCATAAAAAGTATACTTAAATTTTGTCGTAAATATTTTTTTTTTTTACGTTAAATATATTTAGTCTTCATCAAATATGTAAATATATACACTTCTTAAAATCAACGAATATATTTTATTAACATCATATTTTAAAAAATAATATAAGATCATTCTTATACGTTCACATATTAGTTAGAACTAGATTGAAGGTTTTTCTTAAAAAAAAAAAAAAAACTAAATTGAAGGTTTATTGACAATCAATTTAATTCAAATGACCAATTTACTCTATAAAATGACGAATTATTTAGGAGAACCAAAATTTAATTCCCTAATAAACTCTTGATAAAATTATATTTACATTATGGTTGAACTCCGGATTATGAAAGTCTCTTTAAAGGAAAAAAATAAAAATAAAAATCGAAGATTTGTTCCCAATTTAATGTCTATTTTTTTTTTTTTTTGCTAAGTCGGGCACAAAATAAAAAGAGAATAGAAGGTGTCCCAACTAGACTCTAATCATTTGTACTCATATATATTATTTAAAAAAAAAGAAAAAAATACATAAAAAAACTGGGGGGACATAAACCTAACCCAGGACATCCACACAAAAGTGCAGGTCGACCCCAAAAAGGTGATACAAAAATTAAAACAACACTAGTGGATGAGCCTTTAATTAATCCTAAAACTAATCAAAGGTGGTCATTGTGGTGATTGGACCGTCCGTCAACACGGAAGCGAATCCATGTACCATCAACTCCTTGCAACAAAATAGCAGCAAGCAAAACGACCCTTTCGAGCCCCATCGTCAAAGTCAACAAAGAAAATGGTGAATCTAAACTGGCGTATGGATTGTCTGCCAACACAAAAGCGATCCAGGATCCCTCAACTCCCTGCAAAATAACAACAAGCTATAATCACACTTTCAAGCCAAACCATCGGAATCAGATCATTAGAACACGTCAACGTAGTAACCAATTGTCTGAGTTCAATCACAAAGGATTGAGATGGATTTAAGGCCATTTCCCAATTACGATTACTCCTGCACGATAGATGCTACCCCATAAACTTTGTAACCTGCAGAACTCAACAGATCTGAAATGGAATCAGGAAACAAAAGCGAGATGAGCACAAAATCAGTCATAAGAACTGAGAGAAACCAACACTGGTCTTGAACCACCACAATCCAAGATTTCAAAATCAGATACACACTAGAAGCGGATCTAACTACAACATAAAACCTGCGGCGACAACATGGGTTCAATCGAAATCAAACCACCATCGTATGAGGAAACCAATGGCACCAACACTATTAGCAGAAGGCATTGCCGGAGCAGTCGTGGCGGTGACAAAACCCACCACCGGATGAGAAATAGGAGCAAATTAGTGAACCGCCGCCGAAAACGAAGGTGACATTGAATTTTCTCCTTGCAAACAGGATCACGTTCTGATATTGATAAAGTAACAGAACGTTTAGCAACCCAAGAGCAAATCCACGACCAAATTGAACGCCAACACCGCACATTTGAGAAGAAGCAGGGACGTCGGTCGGAGATCTGGAAAGGATGGTGGTACAGATGCCCGTCCATCTTCGCACCACCATCAAAAATCTCTACATCGTGAAACAAGGGGTTCGGACGAAGGGATGAGTGTGGCGGCTAGAAAAGTTGTAGAAGAATTTAATGTTTATTTGGTAAGACATAAAGATGAGCTTAGGTACAAGCTCATGTAACTATATGATTAAAAAAATATGTTAACTGTCATTTTTACACGAACTTATTGCTCATTCACGAGCTTATAACGATTTTTGATAAGCTAATACAAGTAGCTTATAACTTAAAACTTATCATTTTCTTTTTTTGAAGAAGCGAAAACTTATCATTTTCTATCTTCATTTTAGTTTTGCAATCTTAGTTGAAAAGTAAAAATTAATTAAATGCACATTTTTTTATATTATTTCATATTTAATCCCTAAATTCATCGAACTCTATAAATTCAATCAGCAAATTTATAGGTCATTAGTAACAACTTTAAGTTAGTTTATTTATATGGTAGTATAAGTTTATCGGTTATAAGCTAATTATCGGTTATCTGCGTTTTTTTTTACCAAACACAGCCTTAATCTTCCGCTGAACATATCTGGATTTTACTCTTCCTGGCGCGTGGTCTCTCAACCTCACCATCTTCGATCTCTTCATCTCTCTCATAGCTTTCATCATCACAGACTCGTTCCATTCTCAAAACCAAAACGCACACACATCGAATCTTCGATTCCGAACCTAACTCTTAAATCTTCAACTTGAATTTGAATAGCATTAAACCCTAACAAAATGTTACCTAAAAGAAAACCACATTACAAATTCCCACTCATTCCCATAACCCTCTCTGCCACATTCTTTTCATTCCTTTTTCTTTATTACTATTACGCCAAACGCGATTCTCATTTCACTGAATTCTCCCGAACAAAATCACACACACTTCAATGCTCTTCCCAAGCTCTTGCATTAAGCGAGAAATTCATGTGGTATGCACCTCACAGTGGATTCAGCAACCAGCTTTCAGAATTTAAACACGCTTTTTTGATCGCTGGGATACTTAATCGAACTTTGATTGTTCCTCCTATTTTGGATCATCATGCTGTTGCTTTAGGTAGTTGTCCTAAGTTTCGCGTTGTCGAACCCAATGATATTCGGATTTCTGTTTGGGATCATGTCATCGAGCTTCTTCGCGCTGGAAGGTTAGTTTGTTTTGTCGAAAAATTGTCCATTTCTGGTGAAGTAGGCTGCAAGAAATGCTTATATTTTATCTTTTGTGTTAACCTCTTACTAGATGATTTCTTTTAACTCACGATTCAGTAACTACAAATTGGAGCCAAGTTGTATGTATGCTATTTTCAATTTGAAATTAGGATTATGTTTGGATACACAATTTAATTAACTCTTATAGCATAAATGCTTATGTATAAGTTATTTTTATAACAAAGGATAAAATAAAGTCAATTTGTTTTCATATAAGGTATGAGTTGTTTCCGTAAGCTATTCGGGAGAATTTATGGAAATAAGTTAAAAACAACTTATCAACATGTCATAAATAAGTTGTTTCCACAATCACTTCCAAACAATCTTCAAAGTGCTTATGTAAGATAGGCTTAAATAAGCAAATCCAAGCGGACCTTGGATATTGATAACATTGCTCATTTCTATTCCATGATTTTTCGCACAGCATAGTTACTCTGATATATAAAATTTTTCTAATGGATTTTTTTTATATGTAATTGAGTTAATTTCCTTTTATCTCGTAATAATAGCAATGTCTGTAACTTCTATACTGTGATTTTAGGGTTTGAGTTACATCTTTCTATCATGGAAACTACACTGCACTTGGTCATCTGTATGAATTTTAAGTTTTCGTCCATTCTTTTCTTGCAGGTATGTCTCCATTGCTGAAATTATAGATATCTCGTCTTTAGTTTCTTCTAGTCTTGTTCGAGTTATTGATTTGAGGGATTTTGTTTCGATATGGTGTGGCATCAGCTTAGATTTGGCTTGTAATAATGATCCAAAGTCACAGCCCTCTGTTTCTAAAAGCCTAAAGCAATGTGGATCCTTGCTAGCAGGGTTTCATGGGAATATTGCAAAGTGTATATACGCTATCAATGAAGATTGCAGAACTACAGTGTGGACTTACCATGTAGACGGTCATGAGGATGGCATGTTGGATTCATTCCAACCCGACGAACAGCTGAAGCAGAGAAAGAAGATATCATATGTTAGGAGACGGAGGGATGTATTTAGGACACTTGGTCCCGGTTCTAAAGTTGAATCAGCTTCAATGCTAGCATTTGGAAGCCTTTTCTCAGCTCCATACAAAGGTTCCGAGTCATATATTGATATTCATGAATCTCATCAGGACCAGAGGTTTTTATCTTTGATGGAGAAGATTAAGTTTCTTCCATATGTCCCAGAAGTTATGAATGCCGGAAAGGAGTTTGCTAAAGCAACCATTAAAGCTCCATTTCTTTGTGTGCAGCTTAGATTACTGGATGGGCAGTTTAAGAATCATCATAAGGCTACATTTGATGGGTTAAGGCAAAAATTAGAATCTTTGATGCAGAAAGGCCATCTACCCATACACATTTTTGTAATGACTGATCTTCCAAGAAATAATTGGACTGGTACTTATTTAGGTGATTTAACTGGTGATGCACATAACTATAAGGTCCATTTCTTAAGAGAGGATGATCAGCTAATTATGCAAGCAGCCAAAAAACTAACCACAGCAGGTTACGGACAGAGGTTTATTCCAAATTCAGATTCTAGAATTGGTAAAAAGTATTGCTCCAATCAGATATTACCTGATGTTCTTCTTTATGTTGAGCAGACTGTATGCAGTTGTGCATCTCTTGGTTTTATCGGAACTCCTGGATCAACCATTGCTGAAAATATAGAACTAATGAGAAAATTTGGCTCTTGTTCTAGTTGAAATTTACAACTCCGTGGAAAATCATTTTTATCATAAGGCACTAAATCCTATTGGAGTGATCGAGAGATAGTTCAATCATGTTGTACCAGGAAATGAAAGCACAAGCCATGTTTTGAGTTATCTATTCTCTTCCCAAGTTTTGACGATTAGTCGGCTTTGCTGCAACTCCGTGGAAAATCATTTTCATCATAAGGTACTAAATCCTATTGGAGTGATGGAGAGCTAGTTCAATCATGTTGTTCCAGGAAATGAATGCACAAGCCATGTTTTGAGTTATCTATTCTCTTCCCAAGTTTTGACGATTAGTAGGAGACACTGTATAGTCAAGGGCATTACTCTTACTTTAGATATAAAAAATCTACCACGGCTGTTCGATTCCAGCAAAATATGTGGTCTTATCTCATGATTGAAAGTTATTTTCTTTTGTTTCTGCAATTCTCCTTTCTCCTTTTATTTTATCCGGGTATAGTACATCCCTCTCAATAAGTTGTGTTTATGTCATTAGGTTTGCACAATATTTGACTAAATGCTACCAAACTACAAATCATTACGATATTTTTACCAGAATGAAGTGATTCTTAGCATTCTATAATGATTATTTTTGGGACTCATTGTAAATATGGTTTTGTTTTACTGATTTTATTTTTCCCTTTAACATCATTTTCATTTAAAAAGCTTAGGAATTTGTAGTTATAGTTAAGAATTTTCCCTTTCACGTTAGTTATATTTGTCATCAGAAAAAGAAAAAGAAAAAAAAGATAGCAGTAATTTTTGCTTTGATGTTATGTGACCACCACCAGATTACTAGTTATAGCAATGATGGTTTGTAATGTTCGTTTGTTCTGTTAATTGGATACTTATCTGACTTTGCTCTGTGCAACTCGATTTCTAAAAGTAAGTTATGGTATATAGAGAAGGTTAACAAACCTCTTTTATGAGATTTCTATTATGACAATTTAATTTTAAGACTACCTTCGTTGAATGATTATTGTAGATTTGCTATTATTGTTGCTAATTTAGATACACAAGAAAAATAGATTAAATAGGAGAAAGAAAAGAATTGAATTTAAGTTATGTTTTGGAAGGAAGGTGGAAAGAAAAATGGAGGGTGAGCACTGGTTTCACCGTCCATTTTTCTACATTTACTGACCTATGTAGCATGCTTATTATTCTTCATTCCGTGTGTGCCTGTATCTGAGTCTTCTAACTGATGTTTAATGGTTGTTGCTTATTCAAAGTAATTTCTCCCTTCGAGACACGAAAGGTGGAAACATATTATTGTCCTTGATGGTTTAATACATTCTTTTCCTCTTAGCGTTCAATACATTCCTTCCCTTTTATTAGTAGGTTTGGTTAGACTTTCACTTTGTCTGTGCATTCCTTTCCTTTTAACTACACTTTTACAAATTACATGAAACTGAAAGTTGTCTTTCCATTCCTATGTTTAGAAGTCATCAGTTGATTATTACTTGATTACTTGATGAGGCAAAGGAGCAAATAGACCACGACTACTGTATGCCATCTGATATCTTTTGCAAATATACCACATTTGTTATTTTTTCTCTTTTTCTCTTTGGTTTTATACACACCTACTATTGAAATTACTACCTGTGATGTATTTGTTTGATTGCTTATTACCCCTGATGGTTTATAGCATCCCTTTTCTCTTCCGCTTTACTTTAAACTGTTGGTTGTCTTTCCACTCCTATGTTCAGAAGTCATTAGTTGATTACTTGACGAGGCAAAGGAACAAAGAGATCACAACTTTCACAAGTACTGCACTGTTATCTGATATCACACAAATTATTGTTTTGTTCAGTACATTACATGATCTAAATCTGTATTTGTCAGTCTATTGTTGGGTTATTGGTAGGAGGAGAATTATGGGGTGCTTTATAATTGCTTCTACTTGCTACTGTCAGCAAGAGTAGAATGCCAAAGTCTGTATATCACTAAATGCTGTGAAAATTAAAAGTGTGCAATTCCACTTCATTAATTGATGTCATAGGCAAACTGCTACTGTCACCACTTAAAAAAAAAAAACACTAAATCACAATCAGTATCTAGGCTTTCACAGGTTTATATTATTTCGTTATTAAAAAGTTGGTCTATCAAATTTCATGCATTTTTTCCATCAATGACCATATTGAGCCTGTTAATGAGCTTTTGAGTATTTAGACTGAATCACACACTTACAAGTCGAGTATTTAGACTGAATCTCAGCTACCCTTCCAAAGCAACCTACACATGATAAAAAATTAAAATCATGATTTTATCGACAAAATAAATAAATTAAAATCATAAATTAATTAACAAAAAATTGAATTAAATACTATTTTTTTAACACTGAAATCTTAAAATTCAAATTTTACGATACTCTTTATGGACGATCTTTTTATAATATTTTAAATATGGTTGAAAAAATATTTATAAAATATATGTTAACTTAACTGTGGAGATTAAAAGTATTTATAGGATCCTAATTTGCAAACTCAACAATTTAATTTTAAATTTGTAAAAGTTGAAACACTCAAATTATACTAGTTTTCTAGTGAGAGAAACTTCAACTTCTCTCTAAATTTTCTTTCTCCTTTGTTCATCGAAGAGGGGTGGTTTTAGGTCATTTTTGACCTAAAATCACTCATTTACATATTTTTTTCCCTTTTTTTTTTCCAATCTAAATTAGTGGTTTTCACATATATCTAGTTTTTTCTTTTGTGGTTTTTGTGATTTTGTCGTCTAAGTGCGGCGTTTGATTTCGCGTTTTGCCGCGGTGTTCGTTTAGTTCCTATTGAAAGATCGACAGTCAATTACAAATTCAATCAATGATTTGGGCGTCAACGTTGCAGATCCAGAAGTATGAGTATTTCGATGACTTAGGTTTTATCATATTATTTGTAGGCATTTTGCCGTTGTATGCTATTAACTTGAGTGCTGTGAGTTTGTATCTGATGTATCTATCAGATTTGAATGAATGAATATCGTTTTGTTTTTGTAAAAAAAATTGCAATCTCTTAAAGAGATGAAAAAGGAAAGTAATTTCGTAACTATGAAAAATGTTACAAAATTTTTGGTTGACAAAAGATAAAATATGATGTGAAATTAATCCAAAAAAAATAAATAAAAAATACATGATCTGAAATGTAATGATGGAATGTTCGTTTGATTATTACCATACTATACTGCTAGTCAATAAATTTACGTTCTTTTGATTTTTCTTTTCCTCACGCGTTCTTCGCCATCTTCGTTCTCTTCTTCATCACAGGTTAGTTCCATTCTCAAAACCATCGATTTAGCGAACACACGCTGAATCTTCGATTCTTAGCATAACTCTTAAGATCTTCAAATCTCGAATTCTCATTCTTCAACTTTCAATTTTCATATGATTAAACCGCATAGTTTGAATTTCACTCAAGAGCTCAATTATAGTGCGAAAATACTTTGAATTTTCTGTTATCTTTTATCTTGCATTTTTGCATTGCAGCTCAATTACATTGAATTGAAGGCTGAATATGGGAGTTTTTGACGAGTTACCTTTGCCTCCAGAAAAAGCTGTAAGCTATATATATCTGCTCCTTTTCAGAGATTACTCAATTTTTTTGATGTAGGATTCTTTGCAGCAACTGTTTCATATCCTTCAATAATAATTAGAGAGCATAATCCTAATAATTTTTCTATTTCAACCGTTATAGGAGTATTTTTTTATTTTTTATTTTTTATAAGGCATTGCATATATGATTTTTTGTTTTTCGTACTGCAGATGTTTTTACCGCAAATTTATAGATTAGTGTTTTTTTTTTTTTTTTTTTTCCGCTCTGGAACTTCCATTGTAATTGCATTTCTACTGCACTTATCATATGTTGCACTGAGTACTCATTCATGACAATCTGAGTCTTTCTTTTGCCATTTGAATGCAGTATCTGAGAGAAGAAATCTCTAGGATCGATGAGACTTGGACTGCTGCTCGTTTTGATTCGTTACCTCATGTTGTTCATATTTTGACATCAAAAGACCGTGATGCTGCCGCACAATTTTTGAAGGAGCAAAGTGATGTTATTGAGGAGGTTGTGGATGAAGTTGTACAATCTTATCATAGCGGTTTCAACAGAGCTATCCAAAACTATTCCCAGGTTTCTGAAAATTTCATTTTCTATGATTAATTTAATGAATATACATTGGAACACTGGGTCTTGATTGTATATTCATGTGTAGGTCACTAGATCTATTGTCACATTATACAATTTTTTTCTTTCCTTTCCATTTCTTGTGCTGTCAAGATTAGATCGTAGTCATAGCAGCTGCTACTTCTTCCCATATTTTAACACTTTTTTCATCATCTCTCTTTTTCTTAAATTATGGAACTAAAAGACAAGGAAAAATACTTGGTTGTCGGCTTCGTTTCAAGCATTTGTGGTTATGCATCTTTTAATCTTAATTCTATTTCTGCTGCTCATGTTCACCAACCACCCACTTACCCACCCTTCAATCTGTTATATTCCGTAATACCATTACGTTTTTCTTTTACTGCCTTTTTTCCTTCCTGTAAACCATCAAATTCAAGCAGGGTAGTTGAAATGGAGGATGGCGTCAGGTTTCTATGTAATTCTCAAGCTGAAGGGAAAATTTTATCACACAACTGTAAAATCGGCGATGTTGTATAAGATGGAATGTTGGGTGGTAAAAGAACCAAAATGAGAATAAGATAAGCACAGCGGAGATGAGGATGTTTTGTTGGATGTGTGGTAAGACCAGACATGATAGGATTGGAGAGAGAGAGAGAGCTGGGGTAATACCTATCGTAGAAAAGATGGTGGAAACTCTGTTTGGGTGGTTTGGGTATGCACAAATAAGACCTATAGATTTTATAGTAAAGAGAGTAGATGAAATGGAGGGCAGTCAAATCATTAGAGGCAGTCAGGTAGAGGAAGACCTAAAAAAATTATAAGAGAAACTATTAAGAAAGATCTAGAGATTGATGAGTTGGGTAGAGATATGATATATGATAAAACCTCATGGTGTCGTTTGATCGATATACCCAAGCCCACTTAATGAGATAATGCTTGGTTGTTGTTGCTGCTGCTGTATTTGATAAAATATTTTATTGATTTTGTACGATCTTCATTATTACAATATAAAGGCGCTTTCTGTTATGATGTCTTGTCTTATATGATTAAATACAAGGCTGACATATAGGAAACAACGAAACAATCTTAGTTGGGAGTTCTTGCATTTTATAAAACTAAAGTCGTGATGGATATTTTATGTCGATATTTAATTTAATAAAATCTAATTAACTGCAATCAGAACTATTTTTGGTTACAAAAATATCGAATGTTTATTGGTTTTAAATTCCAATTATAACTGGATTTCAGTAACTACTTCCTCCTCCTTTCATCTTGTTTAAATCTTGAGTGTTGCTGAATTAGAACTGTCTCTTTATATTATAAATTACAGTTTTCTAAATATTTTGTTTATCTCCAGATCTTGAGGCTTTTTAGTGAATCCACTGAAAGTATAGGTGTATTAAAGGTAGATTTGGCAGAGGCCAAGAAGCACCTTAGTGCCCGCAACAAGCAATTGCATCAATTATGGTATCGATCGGTCACATTACGACACATAATCTCCTTACTGGATCAAATCGAAGACATTGCTAAGGTTCGTTTTTTTAGTTTGGACAGTGCTTGGTGTAATTGTGTGACTTTGGTCAGTTGATTGGAATAAAGATGTCTCTCAACCAGCATTTAAACTCATGCTAGATGGTCTGGTTTTGTATGTCCCGAGTATGGTTTTCTTTAGGCTACCTGTGCATTTTTTTTTATTAAGCAATTATATGAATTTACATGACTGCATTTGCAGTTTCATCATACCGTATGCTCCTTCAATTACAAAAGCAGAAGTAGTCATGTATACTTTGCCATCTATTTGAATTTTCTGTGTTTTTCTGCTGTCAAAGAACCGCTTGATCTTAAAACTTAATTTGTTCAGTCAAGGAACAAGAATTGTTTGCTGCTTTAAACACTACAACTTGTGTAAAAGCACATTGCGCTTGGAGTGGATATAAAATGGAAGCCAGTAATTATCTGCTTCCAAAACTAAATATCATGAATTGAAATTTGAATTTAAGATTGGGGAACAATGATGGCAAAGAACTATAGACGTTTGGTCACTTTGTCAAAGAACTACATGACCTGAATGCTCGAGCACTGTACTAAGACCGCACAATTTGTGTAAAAAATACTGTGAGAACAAGTTATCCGCATAAATGCATACATTTGTGTGTAATAAATTAATGGTATTTATGTTGAATGTTTTTTCATATGATAAATTTAGCACATGCTTTCTTTTAAACTACTCTGTTTAAAACTTTTACTGTTTTATATAGGTTTTTGATTATAATTATCTAAGTTGCAGGTTCCAGCTCGTATTGAGAAACTCATTGCAGAGAAGCAATATTATGCTGCAGTTCAATTGCATGTGCAATCCATTATGATGCTTGAGCGAGGTCTCCAAACTGTAGGTTTTCAACTTACTATATCATTATTTTATTTTCAGTGTTTTGTGTGGAAGGCTTATTTTTTGTTACGTATTGTATTTGTGTGTTTGTTCTTTGGTAGAAATAGTTTATTGTTCAAAGAAAATGCAAATGTGACTGTATCCTGAATCCAAAGAAAAAAGTCAATAATGCTAAAAAGCACAAGCGTATAAGCAAAACTTTTGCATCTCTATGCATATTAGAAATGTATTTTCCCTTAAAATTACCATTAGTTTGAGATTGAAACACTAGTGAGAGTCACTAAACTTAACCATATCTTCTAGCATATCGAATGAAGTGCCAACAGTCAGTTATAAAATTTCCACTTGTTTAGCTTGTTTCGAACCTGTGTAGTATACAACTAATGTACATCCCTTCTTTAGGTTATTATTGCTTCAGAATGCTCTCTCTCCCTCTTTGATAATATTTTTCCATTTATTTAATCATCTCTATGAACATTTCTATTTGTATGCCATAATTATGTTTGATGGTGGCCTAGGTTGGGGCACTCCAAGATATCCGTTCTGAGTTAACAAAGTTGCGTGGAGTTCTCTTTTATAAGATTTTGGAGGATTTACATGCACATTTATACAACAAAGGTGAATATAGGTATTTGTTTTTCCATTTCTATCTCTTACTTATATCATGATGCTGTGAGATATTGGAGTACATATTTTTTTTGTTTTTTTGCAAAGGCATTTAGAGTATATGCTTCTGAAATGCTATTTTAGTGGTGGCTCATCTTTGCTTTATATTTTTCTCTTAACATGCTATTCTCAAGCAAACTCTGAAGCTCTATTTTGCTCTTTTGTGAATTTCTCTTGTATTTTGTTTGCATTTGTTTCTATGTGAAAACATTTTTATATCACGGCGCTTAAATGTACAGCGAACTTTTGATCTGACTGCCAATTTAATGTAATTTTTAATGTAATTGTACTGTTTATTTGTTTTGAACTGATGTTATGATATATTGTGTTTGAACTCTTTTGTGTGCAGTGCCTCAGGCTCAACTATGCTGGAGAATGACGACGACGTTCCCACCACCATTTCTGTTGCACTTACTGCGCATAGTTCACAACCTCTGTCTCGAAGAACAAGGTCACTCAAAGGTGACAATCAGAATGGCCTCCAGATTGATGGATCTTATAGGCCCGGACCTGTGGACAGAGGGTAATACTGGTCAATTGAACTTCTGACTATTTCTACTATTTTCTCCTAGTTCTAAACTGTTGGAAACAGGAATCACCATTGATGAATGTGAAAAGCTTGAAAAACTCAGAGAGAAGAGAGAGTTGTAACTAACTCTGTAGCTGAATCTGTTTTTTCTTGTTAGAGTTCAAGTCACAAGGGGATACAAGTAAATATAGGGTCATGAGGTAGTACGACAGCTGTACACAACCTGACAGCTGTCATTAGCCTGCAATGCAAGGCTTAAACTAAGTGTAACTAAACTACAGTAAGATGCTTAATGCATCAGATACTTATATACTCTAACATTAACTGCATAAATCATTTCTTATTTCCTATTTAAGCTTCATACATTTTTTTTACTGTTACACATTGCTTCATTGATGGCCGAGGGAAGATTGCTTTCATAGTAGATATTCTAATTTAGCAAATTCCTCTCATATTTTGTCTTATTTGTCAAGAATGGACAGGATCTCATATTATCTTATTTGTCAAGAATGGACGAGATTGTTGAAAGTGATGATGAGAATATTTGAAAGTGTGATTTTATTAAATGTTACATGGAATACTGGTTATACTACTCCATGCTAGCTTTGGTAGTGTTTTTTTTGCTGGATTTTTGCTGTTAGGTTGATGTGACGTAGCTCCATTTTCCTAATGTCTACTTTGGGTTGCGCCCTCTTCACTAATATTGACTAATCTAAGGATATAACAATTTAAAGAGACAATCTCCAATTTCTCTTTTTCCAGAGTCATATTAGTGTGTTGTTTGAGAGAGCACTATCACGTCGTTTGATCCATGTAGCTGATCCCACATAGCGTGATAAGGCTTGATTGTTGCTCTACACGCTAGCGCGGAGTTTGGATTGTGCTTGTGGAATATAGTATATTAAATACCATCAAATGTGCGTTTCAGTTCTTTTGATGGCAATGATGAGGAAGGCGCTCTGGATTCAAGTGAAGAAGCTACTTTAGATGGAGATATGGAAAACATGAGAATCAATGGTAGTGATGTCACAAAGGATGCCGGTGGTGCTCTTCGTCAAATGCCAACATGGCTTTCGAATTCGACACCTGATGAATTTCTTGTATGAGCACTTAATTGTATAATTTGTATTAAATTCATAATGCTTCTCGAATTTCAGCGATTTCCAGTCTCTGAACTGAAGTTCCGGGTTTCTTGTGCAGGAAACAATTAGAAAGAGTGATGCTCCACTTTATGTGAAGTATCTTCAGACCATGGTTGAGTGTTTGTGTATGCTTGGAAAAGTGTCAGCTGCTGGTGCTATAATCTGGTTAGTTATTTTAATAATATTTATTCTTTTCAATAAAACTCTGTTTCCTTATCTCTTTGAAGGTTTTGATTTGCTTTTTTCAATAAGCTTCTACTAACTTTTAACACTAGTGTTGCTAGCTTGATCTTGACTCTTGGTTGGGATTTTTATTTCATGAAAGCCCAAAAAATCAATTCTACTTCTGAGTTCTGCATTTTTTCTCAATTTATCCTATTTTAATATCGGGATTCAGTCCTTTTTGTTTTTTTACTTTAATCATATTTTTCCTTTTATCCTAAAAAATAACATACTAGTTCATGCAATTCATGATTTGTGGATGCCAAAACCCCTCAATTAGTAGAATGGATGTGGCACTTGTTGCTCTCTATCAGAAATTGAGAGAAAAGTATAATTTTTTTTAATGAAACTGAGAAATTCTATTTCTGAAAGTCAATTAAAATTTACAAAAGCTGTGAGCACTCATATTTATGATTTGAAATAACTGCAGTTAAGGTTGTGACAGCTAAGTGTTGGTTATTTTGTTGTAACTTGTATCTGAATTGAATTCTAAAAGTTAACTTAACAAACTAAAAGAAAATTATTCTCCCACCCTCCAGAAGCTCATGATAAGGGAACCAAGGTAGTTAAAATCGAGATTTCACGCAGAATCGAAAAGGGGTAGTAAGATCGTAAAGCGTGAAATCATATCCTGAATCATAAGATTCTACAAAATTCATAAAACTCAAATATTCATAAAATTAATGCTCATGCATGATTTACATTAGTAAGAGAAAGTAAACATTCAGATTCAAATACTTAATTAAACTTAAAATCATAACTATAAGGAAGTTCGTAAGTAATATCTTAAATAACCAGTAATTCATAATTTCAAAAGTCATGAACAAAATAATTTAAGCTAGGCTTGCTTAAATAGCCAATGGCAGCAGTGAATTAGACATTCTAATGGAATGAAGTCGCCCATCACCCCTGAAATCGTAGACTCGTACAATTTTGCATTTTAAATCGGGGTTTTAACTATAGGACTAAGCTTGAGCAATATTGTAAGACACCCAATTGAGTCTGCGTATTTGGCATATCCAGTGGCCTGGTTCTGCCCGGCTCGAAGCAGGCCCCCACTACCCTTGTATTCAGCCCCAAAAGTACTTTTTGCAACCGCTTTATGTTTGCAGGACTGCTAGGGAACTAAGTTGTGTCCAAGATAAACTGCATCACCTGAGCTAGAACTGCAATCATCTGTGTCTAAGGCCCAGTCCACATCACAGGAAACCCTCAAAGGAAAAGTGAGGCTCAATAGCAAGAATCATGGAAATATTTTCATAGTAGTGTAAAAAATCCAAGTCCCAGTTTAGCTTAAATATGGTCTTAATAGAGCTTATAAATCTTAGGCAATCCTCATGTGACAAGTTGGTTTTGAAGGGTTGAGTTAGACTCAAAAGTACTTACCATAGATTTATAGATTGGTTTAACAACAGTCACAATTGTTTGGCTAGATAGTTACAAAATATACTTGCTTTGAATGTTAGTCACAATAGAGCCATCGGACCGGGTCTAACCTCAATGCCCAATGTTAAGAGTCCCACATTGGATGAGATAAGGCATGAAAATATGTTTATAAGTGGTGGGAAGTTCTTACCTTACAAGCTGGTTTTGCTAAGTCAAACCCAAATTCTAAGATGGTATCAGAGCTTATCCATGTGAATATACTAGTTCTATTACTAGGTATATTTCTAACTTATCTGTTAACGCTTCCACTGGAAGCTTTGTTAGTTAGAGCATGTCTTCTAAAAACACGTGCTAAAATAGAGAAACGCAACTTCGGCAAAGTTTCTTGTAACCGTCTCAAGAGTTAGTTATCAGTGGTGTAGGATTAGCTTCATTTTGGCGAAGGATAGGCAAGTATATAAACATCCTGCAACCTGATCATTCAAATCAAGAAATTCATGTCAATCAATATAGAAACATTTCCATTATTTTCTCTCATTCTAATATGGTATTAGAGCTAGACGATCCATTGGGCCACCCACAATCAGACCACGCTCCAGTCCTGGGCGGGAGGTGGGTTAAGAGTCCCACATTGGATGATCTAAGGCCTGAAAATATGTTTACAAGTGGTGGAAAGTCCTCACCTTACAAGACAGTTTTGTATGGGTTGAGTTAGGCTCAACCCAAATCCCAAGACTAAAAAAATAGTAAATTTGGCCAAGTTGTTTTATGGCAAAGACTGAATTGAACTGAGTAATATCATCAACGTAAACAAAATGATAAACCTCATCGTTGGCAGCTGAGCAAACAGAGAGTCAAAGAATGAAGGATAACACTTATGGAGAAAGCCAGACTGCAGAAATATATCTCCGAGTCATTCAAACCAGGCCCTGAGAGCCTATTTATGGCTATATACTGGCTTGTCAAGTCAATAAACCAATGATTTGTCATCTACCTCAAAAACCATGGGTTAAGACATGTAAACCTCCTCCTCCAAGTGACCATTGAGGAAGGTGTTATTGATATGATGTTGCTCTAAAGTCTAATGATGAGTTTGAGCCAAGGTGAGGATAACTCTAACTGTAATAGGTTTGATAACGGGTGATGAAGTCTTTTGCATGAACCCTTTTGCAACTGGACCAATATTTTCTTTAACTCGGAAACCTAATGCATCCAGGGGAAGAGTCCAAGTGTTATTTTTCTATAGTACAGTTAACTCTGGATGCCTGGCAGCAAGTGAATTCCTCTGAACAAGAAAAGCATGTTGTAATGACAACTTGAACTAATTATTGGTGATCTAACTATTGTTGTGATTGTCATGTTTCCGAACCGAATCACAATATTTGAGATGTGATATATATATATATATATATATATATATATATATATATATATATAAATCTCTGTGTTTCCCATGGTTTCTTTGTCGTCATCATTTTTGTTTTTTAGGCGTGGTTGTCTGTGCAGGCCTCACCCTATTTCTTTATTATCGTTTTTTTTTTATTTTTTATATATTTGTTTGTGATGATAGTGTGCAAGTTATACTGGTTTTATTGTTTACCAGCCAAAGGTTGCGACCAACAATTCATGAAATTATTACATCCAAGATTAAAGCCCATGCAGACCTTTTGAATTCATCAAGGTCTAGCATTGGTAAGGGTTCCCGAACTGGAACAGGTGATCTACACTTCATTAAAGGTCAACTCGAAAGCTACCAGTTGCCAAAACAGAAGCATAAGAATGGGATATCTATTGCTGGGACTCTGTTGGCTGTAAGCCCTGTTTCCCCTCTCATGGCTCCTGGCGGAAAAGCACAAGTTGCTGCGAAGGATCTTCTTGATTCAATTTTGGATGCTGTTGTTCGAATATTTGGTGAGCCACAATAATTTTATATGCATTCTTCTTTCTAGGTTAATGGCACACTTAATGTTGCAGAGAGGAGAATGTAAGATAAATAAATGGCCGTGCTAAATAATATTGGATTATGAATAAAAGCACCAGGGAGAAAGTTGGGCAAACACCCGTTGTTTAAAAGACAGCAGAGTCTTGTGTGGTTTGGGAATGTGTGGAGAAACCCATTGTATTAGAGATATAGGATTATATCTTCACTTCAGTATTCACACTGCTCTTAGTGTGGGCTGCTTGCCCTATTCTACTTGGGCTTCAAGCCCATTAGTTTCTGTTGTAACAGAGTTGCTGCAGCTAACTGTGTATAATTAGTTAGCTACACTGGAATCAATTCAGTTGAGATGCATCAATCAAATTACTTTCAGTCTTTCACCCTCCCCCCTCTGTGTGTGTGTGTCGGTGTGTTTCTTCACTTTCATGCACTTTCTATGTTTTTAAACATATAGAAGCACTGGTGAGGAGGTAAACTAGATAGAGGATAGTCCAATAAATAGAGGTAAAGGAAGGCCAAGCAAAATTGTAGCCAACCCCACCTAGTGACAAAATGTTTTGGTTGGTTTTGTCTGCTTTCTATTTTAATCATTATTCTTCATCGTAAATTTGTCACCTCGTGTATAATTCTATAGAGAACCACGTTGTTGTTGGGGAGCTGCTGGAAGCAAAAGTTAGTCAGCATGTTGACATGAACACACTAAAATCAGTGCCAGTAGATGTGAGTTGGAACCCTGATTCTGAAGCATCTCAAGTCACAGGAGGTTACAGCATAAGTTTCTCCTTGACAGTGTTACAGGTAATCTATATATGGGGGTTATCCAGTTGCAAGATATTTAATAATAGAATGAGGACATATTTGTGGTAATTTGATTTGGCTAGACATGGTTGGCCATGATTAGTATTATTTCAATACATATCTGTACTAATTGAATGTTTAGCCATGATTAGTGTCTTGGTCAAAGATACACACCTTATGATGATATGCATGAAGTTATGGTTATTGGATAATGGATAGTAGATAAAAGAGTACAGTTAAATTTTTCGCTGTACTTAATTACCAACTTTTGTCAAGCTTAAACTAATAGTTGAGGACTCAAATGGTTTTATATTTGAAATATACTCGCTCAACAGTCCTTTGAGCTTGAAACGTGGAAATTGACAAACTTATACTACCTTGTGCTTTATTAAAGGATAGTTCAGCTACAGCTCAGCATAACTATTATGTACCCTAGAGTAGCTAATAGATGTCTCTAACTGTAAATGTAACTAACTCAATAGATTGTAACCTACTCAACTGACATGTGTTGGTTGTGCTATGCTTGTAACTGGTAATAGCCAGCTGTCTCTACAGTCTATATAAGGACCTTAACCACTCTGTAACAGAATCAATCAACAGAATATAGAAAGAAGTTTCAGAGATCAAAGAATCTCCATAGTTGAATTCATAAATCTAATATGCTTGAATAATGGGGATGGCAAGAATTGAACTATTCCACCTGCTCGTACGCTTTGCTACTACATCAATGATCAATTTTCTAAAAAGCTCAACTTGCGAAGTGAAAGTTCATGACAAATTTATATCTGAAAACTAAATAAGCAGTTTGACATGCATGTTAACGAGTGTTGAAACTGCTGGAAAGTATCACACTTGTTGGTTTAGAAACATGTTTAGTTTTTTTACTGCATAAGTTTCTTTGTCTTCTTCTTTTATGGTGATTCTTATTTTATTATATTGAAGGGTGATTTTTTTGTTGACTGGAATGTAAGGGTCTGTTTACTTTGTGAAAACATTTTCTGTTTTTCATTTTCAAAAATATGTGCCCATTTTAAGTTGCTAATGCGAAGATGCGAGTCTCTTGAAATGAACCATTGTGATTGAGAGAAGGTGAAATGCTAGCCAGGGATGATGCATTTCAGGAAATAACGAAAGTAGTTCTTTTGGAATTTTCATTGTTTCCGAACAATTTAGACATTTATTCACTTCAAGAGTCTCTTATCTCCTTGGTAGAAAGTAAAATTAACACAAATTTTATAAAATGAAAAGAGTAAATGTTCTCACAAAGTAAACGAGCCCCAAATTTTGTAGCATCCTGTATTGTCATGTTTCGCCTGACCATTTGAGACAGTTTGTTTTAAATTAATGGCAAAGGAATCTAGTTTATATGGAAAAAAAAATTGACTGGACCTGATTTATATTGTTTAATATGCATATAAACATGAAGAACCTGTGTTACAAAGGTAAAATATCCTTAAATCGGTACTCAGAATGTGCATGTTGGTTGTAATCCCTTTTATTTTTTCTTTTAGCTTATATTTATTCATCCTTTATTTTTGTAGAGTGAATGCCAACAACTTATATGTGAAATTCTGCGGGCTACTCCAGAAGCTGCATCTGCTGATGCCGCTGTGCAAACAGCTAGACTTGCAAGCAAAGCCCCTTCGAAAGAGAAAAGGCAAGTGAGTTGAATTTCTTTTGCTCTTTAGTATAACAATAAACAGCAACCTCTGTTCAATTCAAAATTTTAATTTTCTGAAATATCGTGCAATAGTCCTTTGGCAACAAACACCTAATAATTAAGAAAGTCTACGATGAAGCTGGCATAAGAACTTGATAGATAGTAAATGGAGCTCCAATCAAGCCATTATTGCAGCCTTTATTTTGGATTCACTGTTAATCATCTAGCTGAGGAGCATTTCGTTTGCAACTCAAATATGACATGCTCGGTTTCACTTGTTAGTTTGTGACTTATTTTTTTGTTTTTAAAATTTATGAAAGTTATGTTATTAGAGAGATAGAAACGAAAACAATGGCATCAGTACAATCACAACCTCAAATCCCTCTCATGCACTCAGTCTATAGATAAATTGTAACTTAGGTGTTCCAAGGAAAGATGTTTAGACAAGAAAAAAATTGAGAAGTAGGGTATTTGACACAAGGTCTTTTGCCTTAATGCGATTGATAAGTCGTCTGAGTCAGGTTCACAATTGTCAGGAGAAAATAATTCTGAAATTTTAATTTTCTATGTTAATACAACATTATCTCTCAAGCCAAATTTGTATCATGTAGTTAATGATTAATGTTTCTTATTGATTACAGAGATGGATCAGAAAATGGTCTTACCTTTGCATTTCGCTTTACTGATGCTACAATATCTATTCCTAATCAGGGTATGATAAATTCTGTTAAATTGAAGGAGTGAAGTTAAACTTTTCTGCTTATACAGTTTAAAATCATGTTGCTGTTGGTATACATGGGATGCTGTTAAGATATGTTTATTTTGGCGAAGCTTGCATAATTTGTGAAAATTGCCTACATAAGAATTGCTATTATAGGGGTAAAGTTAAACTTCTACGCATTTGATTTTCAACCAATAAGAGAGCGCATGATGGGAAGAGTGTGTTGCTAGCATCCTCTTCCTTGCAATGTCTCGACATATTTTTCTCTTACCACTAATAAAACTTCTATTCCTCATGAAATTTATATTTATTTGTGCACATATTTGAGTTTTCAAAGTTTTTGGCATGTTTATTTTCCTTCTCCCACTTTTAATGTTTTACATGATTACAGCTGCTGTCTAATAGACATGGTATATAAGAATAGTGATCTTCTCAATATTATGATATGGACAAGAAAATCATCAATGTTTAAGACTACTAGTAATATTGGATAAAAAACAAATAAGCAAGCGCTGTTATAGGAACATTGTCCATTTGGTTGTTTAGTGCCTGCAATTCTAAATTGTTTCCCTTTCAGTTTAGAAAGATATTGCGTATATGTTGGATTTTGGCATGCTGTGCTGACAGTACCATGTCTGTAATACTCCCTCCGATTCAAAATGAGTGTCGCTTTAGCCAAAAAAAATTGTTTCAAAATGAATGTCGTTTTCAACTTTCAATGTAAATTTGATTTTTTTTTCCATCTTTGCCCCTCATTGAAATAACAAAATTAAGAATAGAAACCTGTGCTGCCTTTTGCCTTGTTACCTTGGAAAACGTGAAACACATATTGGAAAAGTGCCAGACGCTCATTTTACTTGGCTTAATAATGATACATCTTCCTTTTCATATATCCACGTGGGAGACAAATTAGAAAAAGAAGCATTCAATATTGGAACATGTGTAAATAATTAAAAAACAGTAAGGCTATTTTAGTAAAATTGCTATGACTTTTGACTACTTTATTCCATTCCTTAATCTGTGTGCAATTGGCTAAAGCGACACTCATTTTGAAATGGAGGGAGTAGCTTTTAATTTGTAAATTAGTTATGGAAGTTTCTGATAATATCACCCTTTTACTTGATTCTTGACAATTTAATCTCTAGCAGTAGTTTTATGCTTTGACAACAAGTCATTGCCTAACTGCTGAACATCTTATTCATAGCATTTTTTCTTTATCATTTTTTTCGTTTATTAAGCTATTATTTTTTTTCCCCAATTCCAATATTTATGGCCGGTTGTTTTAATATTCAGGAGTTGATCTTGTTCGCCAAGGATGGAATAGGAAGGGTCCCAATGTGGTGCAGGAGGGTTATGGGTCTGCAGCGGTTTTACCTGAGGAGGGTATATATTTAGCAGCATCAATATACCGACCTGTGCTTCAGGTGTTGCTTCTTGGATTGTTACATCCCTCATGTAAAGTTTTGACCGTGTTCAATATGTTTTTTTCCTGACTTGATTCTTTGTGCAGTTCACAGATAAAGTTGCTTCAATTCTGCCAACAAAGTATTCCCAGCTTAGGTGAGCTCAAAAACATTGCACAGTTTTTCTCTGTTCAGTATTTTTTTAAAAACTATTCTTTGATTTCTTGTATGCAAAACCAAAATGCAACTTTATTGTTCACTTCTTTTGTTGAAAAAAAATGCGTGAATAAAATGTTGCTTTCTGTATTTAGTGCTAAGTTAAGCACATATGCTTGTTCATTTTACTTTATTTTACATATTGATATCGGGACATAGTGTCATTCTACATTGAGTATTTAGTGCCAATATGTTAAGTATATACTTCTAAATGTGCTTGAAAACCCAGGTTCTAAAAGTAGAATGAATTGAGTTTGTTGAGGTGAAATTTTGAAAGAAACTTATTTGTTAGAATAGCTCTTTAATAAAAAATAGTGTAGATGCAGGGCAGAGATATTAATGTTAATCAATCTATGTCATGGTATGGTTCCAGCTAATTGGTTTAATTCGCTAGTCAAGTCTAGTTTTCTGAAGATTGCGTATTTGCAAATGATGAAGAACAGGAGTTAAGAATGTGGTTGAAATGTAACAAATCGTTTTACTTGTCAATGTCAAAACCAAACACAAATTTTTTGAGCAAGTTGGAACCCAATATAAATAGGGCTATTAGGTTAGGTCATTGAATCACATCTATTGATTATATACCGAATACATTGTTAGCCGTCTTTGTTTTCTCTTTCTTTTATTACTCTAGACCTGATATTCCAACAAAATTTTTAGAGGGACTAGGGAATGCAAAATGTCCATTAAACTTCAAACATAATTTCCATTCTATCCTTCGTGACGTGAATGGAAGAGAATGAGTTAGAACTTTTTTATTCCCCTTATAACCTTATTTCAAATAATAGTTCATTTTTACACAATCTAGAAACTTAATACTCTTCAAAATTTTAACAATCTGATGCTAGATTTATATTTTGTAACGCACATGTAATGTAAAAATAATAGTAACAGATATTATAAGTATTTTTGACAAGAAAAAAATACAACAAGTCAAAAATCCAATAACTGTATGTTAATAAAATCCCAATATAGATGTAGAGTAAAATGCAGAATAAGTAAAAATTATTGCTAGTTTTGCCTTTGGTTTTTCTGCAACTTCAACACCTCACGCTCTCAATAATAAAATAACAATAAAAGTGAAGTGTGCTCAATCCCCAAATTAATAGCATTAATCCAATACCCAGTGTCCATCCATTGTTAAGGACAAAATTGTGCGTCTCCGGCTCTGCAACTGTTTGCCGGCACTGGCCAGAAAAATGTCATCAGTCGCAGCTGTACGACAAACAATGCGTTCTTGTGCTACGCGACACACTTCATTTTACTTAACAATAATTTTAAACTATAAAAATATGTCCAGCTGTGATTCCATACCATTCCATCCAAATTCAGGGGAATGAAAAATAGTGGTAAGTAATGACATTGATGGAATAGTTACTAGATTCCATTCTTCCCGTCCTTAATTTTAAAATCCAAACAATGAAAATAACTTTGATCCAATCCATTAAACTCTATTCCATCTCATAGCATTAATTGAAACATACCCTTAGATCGGAGGCTCTGGATGTATAATGTGATATTGGTGATGCTTGTAAAATACAAAGCACTAACGTCTATGCTATCTATAAGAATTAGGCCTAGTGCCAGTGTAGTACTACTTTTGCAAGTCCAGGGGATTGATCAATAAATTTCAAACATAATCAATATAAGGAAACATAATGAAAATGGTAGCTATAAGTTTTGATTGCATGTCAGCTAGTTTCTATTAATTTTTATATGGTTTTGATACAAACTCTTACTGATTTTAAAAAAAAAATAGCAAAACTCTTTTCAAGCTCAAATTGTGACTTTCTAACGCATTAATGTTACTTCATGGTGTTGTCAATTTTGTGAGTTGCAGCAATGATGGGTTGCTAGCCTTTGTGGAGAACTTTGTAAAGGACCACTTTTTACCAACTATGTTTGTGGACTACCGAAAAGGCGTACAACAAGCCATATCAAGCAAGTCTTTTAAACTGTTCTGTCTATTTTTTTTTTCTTTTCTTCTGTTTCCCTTATTTTAAAAGCCCTGCTTGGGGATCAGTGTGATCTTTTCTGAATCTTAATGTTTTTGAAACATCATAGTATGTTAATCATGCAGTAAAGCATTTTGAAGTTAGCTTTCTCTGAAATGTTTGATGCTAAGACCCGTTCTTAATTGAAGGTGTTATTGACAAGCATTTGAGTGATAACTATAATACCCACCCCAAAACACAAATTTCTGAAGCAAATTTGGTTTCCATAAAAATAATACATTCTAGTTTAAAGTAGTTCGTAATGTGGGAGTTAAGTAATTTTGAAGTTGTACTGGCCATATTTGTGGGAATCAGTAACCCAAGACTCATTCCCTTGCTAGATTATCTTTTCATTACAGTTCAATTCTAAAGCCACCGAAAACAGAGTATGCATTTCTGTGTTTTTGGAATGTTTTAATTGTAGCAATTGTTCGTAGTGTCCATATTGTTGAAAGTATACTTGCTCATACATGTTAGTTTGTTGGAATTTTAAATGGAGCAATTCCTGAATTTGTTTACAAAATAGGAATGGATAAGCTTGTGATAGCGTAGTTAATCAAGTGTTCTTAGATGATAAATCACTTTTGTACAATTAGAACATACTTTGATCCTAATTTGTAAGATCACCGTGCATAACATTTACAGAACTTTTCAATCTGTAATGTAAAGGCTAAAGAAGATACAGGAAGCATGATGTGAAATCATAGCTTATTAGGCTTACGGGCGTATAGTGCACTGAAAAACAATTAGAAATTTTGGTCAATAATTATCATATTGCATTGAAAATTGGAAGTGAATGTTGATGGCTTGTTTAGAGATTAGTATTTGTCCTAAATATCACCATAAGTTTTGTTCTCTTCATACAAACTTTTAGGTCCAGCTGCATTTCGTCCAAGAGCACATGTGGCTACTACTTATACCTCGTCAATTGAAAAGGGCCGGCCTGTATTACAAGGATTATTGGCTATTGATTACTTGACAAAAGAGGTAAGTTTTAGCTTCAATAATAATGTTAATACAATACGTCAGGTTCTATTTTATTTTTTTACTTTTCTATATTTTACACAGGATGATATGTTACCTGGACTAGTAAGTTTGGGAATTTGGACATTATTCCATGGACCATGATTGACATTTAGTTTCATTTGATTGTTAGAGAACATGGTTGTTTACTTTTCCCTTTGAAACTTTTTGCATCAAATTTACTGCAGGTGCTTGGCTGGGCACAAGCAATGCCCAAATTTGCTAATGATCTTGTGAAGTATGTGCAAACTTTTCTGGAGAGGACTTATGAAAGATGCCGGACTTCATACATGGAGGTACTTTTTTTTTTGGATGAAACTTCCTGTAATTTTTATTTATTTTTTTCACGGAAAAATTTCCAATAATCTTGAAAAAAACAGAGAACATAGATTACTAAATCCTCAAGCTACCTGACAAAGTCATATATTTGAAACAACGAATGGCTAAGCACCGTAAACTATGATGCATGGACGCAATAAGAGTATCAGATACGATGCATATTCGATGCAGTGATACAGCATTTTTGGAAAAATAGGATACAATATGTTTAAGATATGTACATAAAAAAAATACGAAATATAATAAATATATTATTTTAATTCAAAAGTTCCAAACGAAAAATGGGTAAAGGCAGTGGGAAAAGTGAATGATCCATGCCTCTGAGATGAATGGGTTATGCCATAGGTGTTATGGTGATTACCGAGAGTCATAATTAAGAAGAAAAATTGAGCCATATATGTATCTCAGTGGGGAATATGTAAATTCGTGAAGAAGCGTACACATATTGCAGCCATGTTGCTGCTGTATCAATGACCGTTTCTGCGAATCGGTGCATCATGGACCATAAAGAAGCAAATAACACAAGAATTGGATCCTTGCTGCATCTTCAGTCCTATTATTTGTTAATTCAATCAAGAATCCTCAGGGGTGTAGGCTTGGGACCTAGGAGTGTGCTCCTCTCTAGGTCTTAAGTTCGAACCCCGAAGTGCCAACAATTCCTATGATGGGCCAGTCCATACAAGACTTTGCTCTGCCTTCAATTGGCCCCTTTGCATGTGATTGGTCCCCCAGATTAGTAGGTCCTTGGGCCGGATAACTTGTTTTAAAAAAAAAATTAAATCAAGTTTCAGCACAAAATATCTATACTATATATAAAGAAAACAACCCATTTCAGCTCTTTTGGGCTGGATTTTCTCTTTCCAAAAATGCCCTCAATTTTCAATACAAATAACACATGTAACAAATAGATAAGAATAAATTTAAATATTGGAAAAAAAAAAGTAACAAACACGATATGAATATATATATGTCTGTTTTTTTTCCTTTATCATTTAAAAAGTGTAACAAACTAGATGAATATATTTATACTTACTTTTTCATTATCCCAATTATACCCTTAAACAACTTTTTCTATAATAAAGATTGTTGTTGGTGTCATTAAAAAAAAAGAATTTAGATTATATTTTTTGTTATATTGTTTATGTTATTGAAATAGATAATCATGGTTAGTTTGGTTTGTTATAGGTTGAAAGCAACAAACATTTATATTTTTAGTTTTGATCAAAATCAAAATTTCATAAAAAAAAAAAACATCGTTTATAATTTTTAAACGTTAGCGCAATAAAAAACACGGAAAGACGGGCATGTGAGTGCCTGTCTTTTCGCTAGTATACGATAATACAGACCTGTGGATTACTCCGTCCTTGGGCTATTTAGAATAGTTGGTGCTTGACATTCTTATAAATAGTTGTGTCGGATCATATCTTTCCTTTGTTAGCATTTTCTGACATTTTTGTCAACTATATTTCAGGCTGTTCTTGAAAAGCAGAGTTACATGCTTATTGGGAGGCATGATATTGAGAAATTGATGAGGCTTGAACCCTCAAGTGGATATTTACCAAATCTGCAAAGTCCTTTTAATTTGGAAAGCAATTCCTATGACACCGAAACAATTGAGGCTGAACTGGAGCTAAGTGAATTACTGCTAAACTTGCGTCCTATTAAGCAGGTTCATTTTTTTGTTTATGCTTATGAGTTACTATGCTTCATTATTGATATAATTTTCTTATTGAGTGTTTAATTTTTACCAACCTATAATAATGAAGTTTTCGATTTTATGCATTCTTGCTAAAATCCCTCGTCTCTCCCCCTATTTATTATGCTTCTCCTGTGACTTAATTGTTTTTTTTCCCCAGGAAAACCTAATCCACGATGACAATAAACTTATTTTGTTGGCATCCCTTAGTGACTCACTGGAGTATGTTGCAGACTCTGTTGAAAGGTGTGTTTTCTATGTGCTGTGCAATCTAGCAATGTTTTATTGCATGCTGTAAGAATTCCAATTCAGATTGTAGAGTTCACAACTCTTTAAGTTGCAGGTTGTGGAACAATCATATCCCCATAAAGACATTTGTTTTTCTGGGATTTTAGTTAGACCAGTAAAATGTGCAAGACCACCAATCATTCGCAAACCATAGTTTTTAGTATTCAGAATCTTATGGCGTGAGGGAAAAAAAAACTCCTTTGGAGTTTCCCACCACCTAGTAGTTTTTTATCATTGCTTTTTCACAAGTGTGTGAATCTATTTAAAAGAGCTTCCCTTGGGTGAAACTTGTTTTGTGCCCGTCTTCTTAGATCTATGTTTCCCTTGGGTGAGACTGGGTCCATGCTTGTGTGCAACTTTCTTGCTGCGAGTCTGTGACCTGTGTCAGTGGCCTCTGTGCCAACTGGTTTAGTTTGATAGTGTCTCTGAGTTGTTTGTGAGGGTTGGGTGATGGACTTGCATTTGAGCTAGGACTATGAGCTGCTTCTTTTACTGGGTTACCCTGCTTTGGATTTGTTGAGACTTTTTAGGGTTTTATCAGGCCCACAGGATCTGAGCTCCGATACCACATTGAAATGGGGATTAAAATTGACTTGAATTTCTTGATAAATTAACCCATTTTAGGGATTACTAAAGCCTATATCTATCTAAATAAATTACTATTAGTATAGGATTAAAAAGCCTATCCCTTGATTATAACTATAAGAACAAAAGCCTATATCTATCTAATTATGATTACAATTAGGAAAGTATATACAAAAGTAAATCAGAGATAAGATCTCAACATTATTAATGTTATTATGTTAATTTGTGTTATTTTATCTGTTTGTTTATATTATACGTATGTATTCTTGATCTTGAGTACAATTTTATGTTGTAGGTAAAATATCGTTCTGTGTTACAATCTCTTAGATTTTACATGTGTATCTCCCTTATTGGGTGGCAGGATCTATAAATGCGACAAACCTTGTATGGTTTTTGAGGGATATAGCAGAGCAGAGTGCTTATGATGTAGGGCAAATATCCAAGTGTGCTCCTTTATGTAGGGTACTCTTAATAATCCTTGAGTGCTCTTCTAGGACTGACTATCCTTCGACTAAAATTTGTGTATCAGATACCTATAAATGAGAAAATTGTATTTCATAAAATCATCAAAGGCATCTGAAAGTTTTTACTGAAGGTTAGTCTTTTAGGTATAGTACAAGAAAACAATGCTCAATAAAATTATGTTGATGTGTATGTGCGTGATATGTTGGATGATATCACAAAAATCATAGCATCAACAGAGAGATGGACTAAAATTGGTATTGATAGTGTAAGTCGAGTTAATTCAGAGGAAGTGTCATCTGTTACTATGTGAAAATGAAGGAAACTATTAAATGAGCTAGAACAATAGCTGGAACCAAGCTCCTTACAATATGTGATGGTAGTATATTTGAAAGGAACAAAACATAATACTCCTTACTGAGTTAGGACCAGCTCCTATTTCCTGCACCCATAATTCCTATTTCACATGTCTGACGCCTTCCCTAGTCCTGTTACCCCTCTTCTAAATACCCTCTTCCATGATTATCACATCTCCCTCCTCCAATCCTTTGCGGCAAGCTGTCCTTTCTGTTATTTCTTCCCTCCTTATTTCTCTTTCCTTCCCTTCTGAACCCACTCGGTTCCTTCTCCTTTCATACTCTCATAGGCCTTGCTCTTGAGGCCCATTACTTTCTTTTCTTCCCTCTCCCTTTCCTTTCTTCCCTCTCCTTTTATACACCTTCACGATGGGCCTATTACAATTCTAATTAAAATGGAAACAAACTTTGATATATAAAATATTGAAACCATCCCTAATAGATGATCTAAGTTACCCTAAATTACTCTGAAGATTTATTAATAATATTTTCATATATTCTAACATTATTGGTACTGATATCCCAACGATGTTGGTGAGCAGTATAGTGTTATTTTTATTTTTATTTTATAATGAAAGAATTCCAAGCATTAAAAATTCTTGTGAAATTGGCAGGCTTGGACAGACTACTCAAAGAGCAACAAATCATATTGGAGGAAAGCATCATAGTCATTCAGACAGTGAACCTACAAGGAGCCTAGCGTCATTTGCTCAAGATTATAGAAAATTGGCAATTGACTGCCTTAAAGTTTTACGTATAGAAATGCAATTGGAGACAATATTTCATATGCAGGTTTGCCAAATGTGATGTTGCTTTTCTCTGGTTGAAGAGTTTGATAATTTGATTGTCGCCAAACTTATCTGAGCATTTGAACAGGAAATGACAAATACAGAATACTTGGATGACCAAGATGCTGAAGAACCAGATGACTTCATCATCTCTCTCACTGCACAGGTGTCTTTTTATCTATCTTTGTATGTTGTCTTCAAACGATTCTTAGTTGTGTGTGGGAGGTGAGGTGGGGGTGGGGGGAAGTCTTTGTTATTCCACCCACATAAATTCCACTTTAAATGTCCTGTCTCGAGAGTATCGCTTCGACCAAAGATATGGCCTAAGTAGTGCATGCGCGACTTGGGGCAGTCCTCACCTTAGAATTTGGTTTTATGTCCATGCACTGACATCAATACCGGTTGGACCTCTCCTTCACACCATCAATTGGGCTGGGGGTGGATGATGCAGGAAGCCCAACAATGGGCCTAGGACAGACTTTGACGCCATATTAGGTTTTGGACCTAATTAAACCTCACAAAACTGATTGGTAAGGTGAAGATTGCCCTAGTCTTATTATCTTTACAATATCGTATCACTAGGTGATGTGGGACTAGAACCACCCCCTCAAATCAACACACCAAAGGTGTTGTTCTGCTGCAATGAAGATAGACGAACTGACCCAACAATAGACCACAGGGATCGCCGCAATTAAGTTAGATTTTCCAACATCGTTTAAGTAAAATTATGTAGATTTATGAATTTTATTAAATTTTCAAATTATGGTTGATTGCCCCACATCAACTAAAGATGTGGCCTAAGTAGTGCATATAAGACTAGACACTAGATAGTCCTCGCCTTTGAAACTGATATTGTGAGATTGAGTTAGGCCCAAAACATTAGATGGTATTAGAGCTTGGATGAAACTGTTATTGGACCAAGTTCTCTTTTATTCTGTTCGTGTTTGTCCACGCTTAGATGTCTAGTTTTAGATGTGTGTGGATAAGGGGTGTTGACATCTATGTTATTCCATTCACACAAGTCCCAATTTAGATGTCCAGTCTTGAGCATGAAGCGAAGTGTTGAGAGTCCCACATTGGCTACAAATATAGCCTAACCGCCTAAGTAGTGCATACATGATGGGAAGTCCTCACCTTACAAGCTAAATGTATGCACTTGCACTCACATCAATATCTATTGAGACCCTCTTTCAATCCCTGAATTGGTAACCAAAGATTATACTACTTTCCAATCAAGAACAAGCTAAATCTATTTGGATGCGTATGTTTGTTAGTTTTTGGAGGATTTTAGAGAAGAGGACTTTAGAGGGCCAAGTGTATATTTTGATATATGTTTGATAGTTAAAAAAAATATTAAAAGAACAACATTATATAATATGCTCGTGTATCATGTTCTTTCAATTTATTTTTATTTATTTTTTAAATATCAAATATATATTAGACTTAGCCCTCCGATGCCTTCCCCTCCAAAATCCAACTCGCAAACACACCCTAAGAGAATTAGATCAGTGGGTTTGTTGAAATAGCTTCCTAATATATTGATGTGATATCAAAATCTATTTTCGGAATTAGATTGTGGTCTGGCCAAGTTATTATTAAAAGGCATTACTATTTAGGGGGCATTTGTAGGATCTTATTTGAACTTATCATATGACAAACATTTGTGTACGTGTTTAGAAGAGCTTATGATATGCTAATAATCTATTTTCAGCTTATGTAAATAGCCTCCCAAGAATAGCTTATATAGAGTTTATGCACACTAACACTTCCCATCATTTCTTTTTTAATGTGTGTGACAAGGGTTTGATTGTGCTATTAATATGAATGCTCCCTTAAAAACTTTGGATTATAGAGATAAAATTAGCCAAGAAATCATACTTGGTGTTTGATCGTACATGTGATAAAGAAATATTGAATTCTTGCTGAATGAATTTATAAACGTAATCACTATTATTGAAGAAAGCTTTATAGACTTCTAATATTAAACCAAAAAGTAACATACATTCATCAAGACCATACCAAATAAACCTTGAGAGCATAAACTCTTGCCAGAAGGTGCATTCCTTCACTAGGGAACTGTGGGAATAACTTAAATACTACTATAAATAAAAGTCAAAATCAAACTAAATTTGTTGCAATGGCGGCTTAATAAACCTACCAGTCAGTATTCTGATTGATAAAATAAAACAATGGAATGTTACTAACTTACTATAAACCCCAATAGTGAAAGTAAACGGTCAATAGCCAATATGATGAATTTCAAAAATGTTTGATCTTCCTGTTAGTGACTCAAAGGTGTATGTAATGCCTGTGTAAGTTAAACTCGTTATGTTTACTATTTTAATGAAATGTCTAGATAACCCGAAGAGATGAGGAAATGGCTCCTTTTATTTCAAATGCAAAGCGGAATTACATATTTGGTGGAATTTGTGGGGTTGCAGCAAATGCATCTATTAAGGTGTGAATGTATACACTTCTTTACAGTTTTGTTTTGACATAAATACTTTTAATATTTATGTTTGAAAAGGTATCTTCCGTTTCTTCACTGCTAACAAGAGGGGAGCTTTTACTTGCAGGCTTTGGCGGATATGAAGTCTATTAATCTTTTTGGTGTTCAACAAATATGTCGAAACTCGATTGCATTGGAACAGGTAACTAATATTGTGTGCGCGCGTAGGAGATGTATCAAGTGCGAAGGCTATTTTTCTGCCAGCGCTCCAAGAGTGCTCGTTATTAGGCATGCATACACTCAAGTTCAAAACATGTTCTAAATTGATGTATGAGCTTTTTACGTTTTAGGGCTTTTGAGTTAGGGTTTTACATGTGCTCTAATACATATACTTCCTCCGGTCTCATATGTAAGCAAAAAAGCACACCCTTTAAGAAAATGGTCTAAGTGCATTTAAATCATCAAGAAGCAAGCCCTTTCCAATTTCACCCTTGAAAGTGCTTTGGAAGGTTTTGAAACTATTGGAATATGAATAGTTACATTAGATTTAATTTAAGGGTAAATTTGGAATAGTGGCATTAAATAAAATAATTATAGTAAACTTTTGCTTATGTTTGAGACCATGAGTTTTTTTCTTTTTACATTCGAGACTGGAGGGAGTACACACTAAGGTTTAGCATCTAAGATGTTTGTAGTAGTTGCTCATTTTGACGTCCTTTGCTCGTGAATGTTCTTTTCCCAAATGTGTCCTTTCTTCTTGATCCTTATCTCTATTTTGCGTCATTTCTAACAAATTGTACCAGAGCCGATGGTTGTTTTTGACCGCATGTTAGGGACTGGTATAATACAAGTGTGGAGATTCATGTACTTGAAACCCTAAAGTTTTGGGTTTGGGTTAGGGCATAATATTAGCCAATTTTCGTGGTCTCTCACATCAGTGCATTGATTGGAGCTCCTTACGGTTCTCCCTCTCGCTCCCTTCCCTCCGAACCCCAAGCACAACCTAAGAGGGTTTAATTTTTACCATTAGATCTAACCAACAGTTGTAAAGATTAAAATAGTCATGACAAATAATTTTAAATTTTTTCCATATGTGCATGCTTGTATTGCATGTTTAGTATCTGCTTTTCTTAATTTCATTAAAAAGCTTATCAAACTAGATACAGCCACTGTGTGTGTGGACTTTTGCCTATTGCATATATTTTTTTATTAATTAGACAATGTTACCATTTGACTGTTCATTCAGAGAGACTAGGAATAAAGTGGAGATAGAAAAGTTCTTGACGAAATTTAAGATTCATACTAAATTTGGACAGTTTTACAGGCATTGGCTGCTATTCCATCCATAAACAGCGAAGTAGTGCAACAAAGATTGGACCGAGTACGCACCTACTATGAACTCTTAAACATGCCATTTGAGGTAAGTCTACTAACCTAACAGCTCCGTGTTTAATGTAATTTTTCTAAAGTTATCTTATTCTTATCTTGGTATTTCTATTCTTGTCACAGGCCTTGCTTGCCTTCATTACAGAACATGTACAGTTGTTTACTGCAGCAGAGTGAGTTAATACCCAAATTTTAGTTGTTAATACCCTATTATGGAATGATATTGACATTATAGTCCGACAGGTACGCCAACCTTTTGAATGTTCTGGTCCCTGGGAGGGAGATTCCTCCCGATGCACATGACCGAGTGTCCGAAATATTATCCTTGTAGTGTGTTCATTGTTTTATGCCAGAGTTCATTCTGGACAGTTGGGGTGCTCGCGTCAATTGGGTTTCTGAAAAATGATGATGCAACAACAAGCCGATGCAGATGTTTGATTTTACCACAAGTTTCAACTGATTACTAGTTGAAAGATGGTTTGATTCTACGCTTGATGATGGCAATGACATCCACCCCCACCCCTCCATTTGTTTGTAATGTAATTATAATGTGATGACAATTTTGGTTGATGCTTCTTTCCTTTTGGTCTCTCTCTCTCTCTCTGGGGTTGAGCACTTGTGTGATGAAAAAGTTAAATTAAAGTATATATCATGAAAATTCTGAAAATCAGCTGTGTATGTTTTTCATGCTAGATATAATTTCCTTTCTGCAAAAATGTGACCCTTTATAATTAAAAGTGAAAATTTGTGCAACACCCTCATCATATTTATCTTGTCTGGTTTAAATGTTCTTCACCGATTTTATTTTATTTTATTAAAAAGTGTAACAGATTACACTTGTTTCACCTACATTTAAACTACTAATTAGTGTTTTCATATGACTGTCGGCTTCCTAATCACATGCTCATAACTAGTCGCCCACGCGCCTTGAATTTGAGATGATTTCGAATACATATTTTATTTTGGAGGGTAATGTTATAAATTGAAAAGGGTAATGTTTTTATAAATTGAAAAACATGATGATAAATAAAGGATTATGCCAATTAATCTGCTTTCGCATGAACAGAACATGATCTTCTGATTCTAACCTACAGGCTAACATGACTAAATTTTGATGGGGATGATCTGATTTGAATGAGTACAGGTTCAAGCTAGAGTTTTTCATTATTCAAAGTTGAATGAAGATGGGAAATATTGATACTTGAATCTTTTCTACTAAACATAATTTTTTTTCAGTAAGTGTATAGTTTATTTTTGTTGAGAGTATGGTTTTTTTTTATAAAACTAAAGCTGTATACTTTTATTTTTTATTTTTAGAGAACCTATAGTTGCTTACTTTTGTTTTTTAATTTCAAAACTAAGTTCCTTTGAAAATTAATATTTTTTGTCTAGAATAGACTTATTTTAAGGTGGAAAAACGTCTAGTCCCCTAACAAGTGTTTGATTTTACGTGTTTGTTTTGCCAACTACCAAGTCAAGTCAACCGAACAAGACAAACCCTTTAATTAGTTTCGTTAATTCTACGTGTGTAGATTATTGTTCTCAATACAACGATCCTTGTCAATACAGCATATACTGAAAGAAGTTCCGTAGAGAGCATGTGATAACAGTCTGTATGTATGTATGTTCAGTCAAATAAAAGATATTTCTATGCTATGATAAGAATTTATTTTTTAATTTACAGTGAGATCATGTGGTACTTATTGAAAGAAGCATTTTTGTTTTCTTTAAGGTTTAAATATGATAATTGTCCCTGTAATTTGGGTCAGTTTTGATTTTCGTCCCTATGAAGAAAAAAAATTTGAATTACATCTCTGTAAAATATTTTTTTGTTTGAAAAAGGTCCCTGGCCCCACTTCATGGCTGACTTGGCATGTTTTGGCCACGTGGCAGTTGCTGACTGTGCAACTTTTGCTACGTGGCAGTCCACGCAATTAAAAAATTAAAATTAAAAATAAATTATGGAAATTATCTTTTAAATTTAAAATATCTGAAAATAAATTTAAAAATCATAAAAAATTTCTGAAAATACTTTTCCGAAAAAAAAAATCTGAAAAAAAAACTTTGAAAATTAAAATTTTCGAAAACAAAATTTTTTGACAAAAAACTGTTAAAATTAAAAAATTTGAAAAAAAATGTGAAAATTAAATAT
>Ga0315914_1001153_pt1 | contig 38339 bp, 21 predicted proteins | sample MpolenodulesMG_FD_203920 | JGI IMG/M metagenome (GOLD analysis project Ga0315914, IMG submission 203920) | Medicago polymorpha root nodule microbial communities from Los Angeles, California, United States - elongated nodules | ecosystem: Host-associated > Plants > Roots > Nodule | place: USA...
GTAACTTAACGTTTAAAGATTTGAGTTGACAATATGAGTGATAGAACCTTAATTTATTTAGAAAATCAGTTTAAAACATTTTTTTAATTTTTTTGGTTTTATTAAACTCAATATCATGTTGCGAAAGAGACTGACTTATTCCAATGTGAGCAACGTTTTGGACCAACTTGAAACTTTTAAAACTTATGGGACTAACTTGAAACTTTTAAAATAGAAGGGACCAACTTAAAAACTAAAATAAACATAAGCCAAATTAAAAAGATTCCCTCTGTTTTGACAACACTTTTTATAACTCCATTTTCTCACTACTTTTGAAACACCTACGACCTATCTAAGTAAACATAACATCACTTTTCAAAAAATGAATTTTTCATAATCTCTTCTTTGAATAACTCATATTCTACTTTATACTCTTTGAAAACTCTTAGATATTGACGTGAAGTTTAGAATCTTGTAGTTACTTAGACATGGATTATTTGTAAGTTAGGTTTTGATTTAATAGGGTTTTTCAATTTGGGGTACCTGAAACTTAAAGAGATTGCGGTCTTTCACATCCTCTGAGAAATTGGAGGTGTTTCTTCATCCAACGTCTCAAGATCAATTGACGGCTTATCAATAATTAAATGAGAATCAAATGTTGAATGCTCAAGATCAAAGGAGGTTCAAGGTGCTTGGGTGGCTCATTCTAAGATCGAGGACGTTCTTTGATTAATCAGCTCATAGAATTGGTTGAGTGGCGTGGTTATCTTGGAGAGGTTGATGTTTGAATCTTGTGTGACAAGATTCAAGGGATACATCAAGAATTTTTGAATCATTGGTGTTTTAGGTTGAAATCTTAAGTCTCAAGGAGGAATATTGATGTAAACATTTTAATAAAGAGTTGGTATTCAATATTCGACAAAACTCTATTGTTGTTTCTCTTTATGAGTGGATGTAACCACTAGCGAGACGGTGTGATGGAACCACTATAAATTTTCGTGTTTAATTATTTCTCACTTAAATCTTTTAATTTATGCATTGAATTGATTCAATTGTGGTTTAAAATCATTTTCTTAAAAACCTAATTTTTTTTATTAATTCAAAGAAACCCAATTTAGTGTGGAATCTTAGGAAAGATTCAATAGCATAAAAAATGATTCTTAGAATATATCATCTATAATCACCAAATTGAATCAATTTTGTGTTTTTTTTTTATCATTAACTTGTTAGCATTTCACTTTTGCTTAAAACAAGTTTTAACAAGTTAAGTGTTTATCCAAATAAGTTATTATCAAAATTTAGCTTATCTTCAATAACCTCAAATTAAGTGATTTTTTCTATCATTTAATTTGATTTATTCATTTAGTTTTCATTGGTTCAGTAATTTCAGTTTTTGAGCTGATCTTCATTAACGCCAATTTCTCATTTCGTGTTCAAATAAGCATAATTCAAAATAATCACCGCTCCGCTATAAACTCCTTTGAAAAACTTAAAATAATTTGGGTATCTATTCGTCCCCTCTAGATAATTTGAGCCATTGCCTAACGACCCAACAATGAGGTAAAAACATATAATAAGTAATTCTGACTATAATCGATGGTGAATTATGTAGACAATAGTGCTGTTTATAGAACTACACCAACTAATTAAGTAACAAATTACCAACCAACTTCTTATGAACTAACACCATAGAAATACCCACGAGGTAAAATCCGATAAAGAATTATTTTAATTGATAAAAGATGATGAGTTATGTACACTTATATGACTATTTATAGAACTTAGTTACATCAACTAATTAAGTAACTAATTCTTAATCAGTATCTTACGAACTAGCACCATAGGAATACTCATGAGATAAAATCTAATAAAGAATCATTTTAATTGATAAAAGATGTGGTAAATAATGTACACTTATAATGTTGTTTATGGAACTCAATTACATCAACTAATTGAGTAACTAATTCTTAACCATATTAACTAGCACTAACAATGATTTTCCCTTGGGGTCCGTTTGGTTTGGGATAGATGGAAAGGATAGAAAATACTATCTTTTTTTAAATGTATTTGGTTCAATTTTTAGGAGGGAGGAAGAGTCAAATCCCTCCTATGTCCTATTACCAATTTTTTCTTAACCATATTAACTAGCACTAACAATGATTTTCCCTTAGGGTTCGTTTGGTTTGGGATAGATGGAAAGGATAGAAAATACTATCTTTTTTTAAATGTGTTTGGTTCAATTTTTAGGAGGGAGGAAGAGTCAAATCCCTCCTATGTCCTATCACCAATTTTTTCTTCCCCCAAATTGAGGTTTTCAGAGGGGAGGAGATGAGAGATTCGTTAATACAATTTTAATTACATTGACATAATTATCCTCACATTTATTTTAAAAATCCAAAATTATCCTTATTAAAAAAATTTAAGATATGTGTTTTCTTGGTTCAACGTACTGCTTTGTTGCCAGCGTTTTTTTTGTTGTTATCCTCTTTTCCAATTTTTTTTTGTTACGTAATTTTTTTTTGTTGAAAAAAACATTCTTTTACATGATTATTCTTTTTTTGAAGAAGTCAAACTGAAACTGTAATAAACAACACACCGGTCCTCCCAACACAGGATGTTCCAGAAAAAATTAGGCCAAAGTTTATATAATTACAACGATAACCGGAAAACACAAAAAACAAAAAGAAACAAGAAAAGTGTTCTAAACGATAACCAGAAAACACAAAAAACAAAAAGAAACATGAAAAGCATTCTAAGCAACTTCTCTCAAACACATAAGTAGATTAAGCCTCCAAAAGCGATAGTTGAAAACGAGCGTAGCATATTTCGATTTCAACCACAAAAAATATTGAAGTTTAACTTTATCAAGTAAACGTTGCTATTTTGCTGCTTTTGTTGAAATAGTTGAATGTTAATTTCTTTTCAAATGACCCAAACCTAAGAGACCCATGATGGATACAAAGTTGATTTGTAATTCTTTGAAACTCCTCATAAATGACCAAATTGAAGAAATTGATCAGAAAGGCACGCCGAATGGACAATGCTAAAACCTATACATTATGAAACCAAAGACCAAATTGAACCAAAAAAGTCACATCCCAAAAACAAATGAGAATTGCTCTTCCCCCTGCACAAAACATTTGCGCCTTGCAGCCATGCCTAAAATGCTCATGCGTTAGTTAAGTAACGCAAGTGTTAAACTCTGCGTTACTTAACTAACGCCGCGTGAGTTAATTAACGCATCGTTAGTTAACTCACGCTACGTGCTGTTTTAAACAAGGCAGAAAACCTCATTTCATCATTTGTCATCTAAAATCTAAAAAAATCTCTCTCAAATCACCCAAATCTAAAATTCCTTCAAGTTCAAATCAAACAACACTCCAATAACAAGTAAGTTTTCATAATCAAACACCATTAACCTTTTATATTTATATGTTAGATTTTTTTCTCTTAAATTAAAATTTTTTTAGATTTAGGATTTGTTTAAGTTTTGGTTTTTTGGGCAAGAAATCATACAATGTTTATATGAAAATGACTTGTGTTGCTTAAATGTTTAGATGTTTGCATGTTTATGTTGTAGTTTTGAGTTTTAGAGATTTTTTTTAGATTTAAGGTTTGTTTAAATTTTGATTTTGCTTGCAAGAAATGATACAATGTTACATGTAAATGACTTATGTTGCTTAATTGTGGTTAGATGTTTGCATGTTAATGTTATAGTTTTGAGTTTTAGGGTTTATGTATAATTTGCACTCCAAGTGTTTGATGAAATGTTTGAATGAGTTTTTCATTGATTGTTATTTTAATTTCTCACCGTGTAGATTTGAAACAATGGCCGGGTGGATCGACGTTCATGCACAACTCAACAACGGTGAACCTCAGAGGTTGAAGGTTCGGTGCCTTGGTGTAACGTTAAGAGGTCTCAAGGATCAACTGAATGAATTCAACCAAGGAGTTAACCCTAGTGACACAAGGAGGGTGAAATAGGTTCGGTATAAACGTCCAACGCTCGACGAGGGGAGAACATCATTCACTTGGGTGGAATTAACGAACGACGAAAACGTGAAGACCATGTTTTGGGAGCACAACATGTTCCAGTGGATAGATATGCGTGTAACGTTGACGAGATCAACTGAAGATATTATCAAAAGTTTGATTCCGCCAGAAGATCATGATTAGATAGGGAATGCACCTTCCAACTACAACAATTGTCTTCCTCTGAATGAGGTAATTCAAACTTGTTAAACAGCAGTTCCCAAGCATTCACCCGGAAGTGTTATTTTTCATTCAAAAGATTAAATTCTTGTTTGTTTGGTTTAGATGAAGGTATTGAAGTGTCAAGGACTGAACCTCATTCTTTTGTCACTTGAATGCCATCATCTAAACCAAACTAACAAGAATATAATCTTTTGAATGAAACAATAAAACTTCCGGATGAATGCTTGATAGCTGTTGTTTAGCAAGTTTGAATTTACCTCATTCAGAGGTAAGACAATTGTTGTAGTTGGAATGTACATTCCCGAATGTAATGTAATGTAACGAGAGAACATATTTAGGAACTTTATGTAACGTAACGTAATGTAACTTTTATTCGAATTTATTTAATACGCAATTTTTATTCGAATTCACGCTGAGTTTAATTAGTCTTTTTCGAATTTATGCAATTTTTATTCGAATTCACGCCGAGTTTAATTAGTCTTTTTGAATTTTTTTTATTCTTTAATACACAATTTTTATTCGAATTTATTTATTTCATATACAATCTTAAAATAAATGCAAATAAAAACAAAAATAAAGGAACACAAGTAATAGATATAAAATCTCATTTTATTAATATAATTCTTATTATATTTACAATGGGGTAAAACTAAATATGCGAAAAAATAAAAACCACCTGAAAACCTACCTTCCTGGAGTAAAACTAAAAAAAACCACCAGAAATCCAAGCTTCCGGTGGTAAAACTAAAATAAATCCACAAGAAAACCAGCTTTCCTGGGGTAAAACTAAATCTGCACATTTAGTTTTACCCAATCTGGTTCTTTTTCCCAAGAAAGTTGCTCACTACTCAACATTTTATCACCAGAATTGATCTATTTCTCTTTTTCCACCAAAATAAAGAAGGAAAAGAAGGAGATTCATAGGGGGAGGGATTGAGGAGAAGTGAGAAAGTGAGATGGTGTGAGGAAATGGAGAAGTTTAGAGGTGTATTTATAGGGGGAGATTGTAACATAGGTTATATCTATCATAAATATAGTCAATAAACGTGAAAAAACTTAACAAAAACGTGCAAAACCAATTAAATTGAACACAATACCGTCCAAAAAACGTGTGTTCTTTAGTTCTGACCATCGGCCAACGTGCATGAGTTAACTCGAGCACATGCCAGTGGTGCGTGACTTAAGTCACGCAGAACATATAAGGTGCGTTAGTTAAATCACGCAGCGTGACTTAACTAATGCAGAGGCATTATTGTCTTTTCAACTGCGTGAGAGCGAAAAGTGCAGGGAGAAGAACAGAATTCAAAACAAATTATTCACGTCCTCGTAACTATCACAACCTCTACACAAAGCTACGTGTTATTTTGAAGCACAACCCACCTGATTAAAATATATGTCATAGGAATATAATTTTGAGGCAGACGCCAAATAAAGAGGCTTACTTTCATAGAACCACCTTATACCAAATAATATTAGAAGTTTCAGAACGAATGTTGTTATCATTTGAGGACATGTAATTGTGTAATCATCGCTTATAGTATACTTTTTATTCGAATGTAAATGCACGCCACCCCACCCCACCCACTCCGCTTTGTTATCCTTAAACCCACTCTCGACCTCCATACAATCACCATCACGGGTGCTAGTAAGATTTTTCCACCAAACTGATCATGCTTTCCCTCCATCGTCAATCTGACTCCTTCATTCCCATAAAGAGTCACCAACACCCTATATCATTACCTCCCACATTCCTCCTTCAACCCTGCAAAAGATTTACCAAGTAAAGCCGCATTAAACTCCTAACCCCAACCTGCCATTTTTGTTATTCAGACAAATTGTTTCCCATTTGATCTAATATATTTTCCTAAAATCCTCACTCTCACCACAAAAAACAATTGTTCTTAATATATTTGTTTTATAATTTTCCGTTGTAAATTGATGCGTTATAAAGATAAAACAAGTTTGCTATCAATAATTTATTTTGAAAATATTTTTCGGGTTAATAGTGTTTTACCCCTGTAATATGTAATATAGGGCACTTTTGGGTTTGTCTCCATTAAAAAATAAAAATTAGATTCGGTCCTTTTAAAAAAAAAATTGTTTCAAAATACCTCATAGACTATCTGACTATGCATTTTTGCTGATGTGGCACGTTGAGTCTCCTTTTTCTGATGACGTGGCACACTGACTGTATAATTAATTTTGTTTTTGCATTTTTTATGAGTACACGTGGCATTTGTGCTTTTTTTCAAAAAAAAAAATGAAAAAACTTCTTGAAAAATGAAAAAAAATTGTGGAAAAATTAAAATATATCGAAGTTTTCAAAAAAATTCCAAATTAAATTAAAATTATAAAAAAAAATTCAAAAACCTAATATTATCTAAAAAAAATTATTTTGAAAATTAATTTCCAGAATTTTATTTTTTTTTTTTAAAAAAATCTTCATAATTTTTTTTTAATGGAATGCTGAAATGAGGTAAAAAAGCAAGTTTGTGTTAATCTAGATAAATAACAAGATGCAATGGATATTTTTTGAACAAGAGGATACAATGGATATTGATATTGGTTGACAACGGTATACAAGTCATGTTATACTATTGAATAACAAGTCCTTAATTCTATTCTTCATGATTTTTTTCTCATTTTTTAATATCAAAAAAGATTTTATAAAAATTTTGGAATAAAATTTTTGAAAAAAATCTGAATTTTTTCTATTGAAATTCTGGAAAAAGATTAACAATGTTTTTTTAAGTTTTCAAAAATTATAATCTAAATTCCGGAAAAATATTTTCAATTTTTTATTTTAAAAAAAAATTCAAGAAAAATATTTTCAGAATTTTCAATTATGGAAAAATATGATCTAAATTTTGATTTTCAAAAATTTTTATCTAATGTTTTGTTTTTTTAATTATGAAAAATATTTTTCAATATTTTCAATTTTTGTATAAAAAAATGAACTTTTTTTTAAAAAAAATTCGAAATATATATTCTAATTATTTTCAAAAAATTTGAAATAAATTAAGTTCCAGAATTTTCCTTTTTTTTATAAATTAAAACTTCTTACTTTAAAAAAAAATGATTATTTTTCATTTTTCCATATTTTGTTTTGAAAAAAGGCACAAATGCAACATGTATCCATAAAAAAAAATGAAAAACAAAATTAGTTATACAGTCAGCGTACCATATCATCAAAGAAAGGTGACTCAGTCTGCTACATCAGCAAAAATGCACAGTTAGATAAGCTAATATGAAACAATTTTTTTTTTTACAATGACCGAATCTAAAAAAAAAAAATTACAGGGGAAAAATCCAAAAGTATCCTATATTACATGGGGGTAAAGCACTATTAACCCATATTTTTATATTGTACTAGGTTACTTTGGAAATGCTCTAATATTTATGAATACCTAATATTTTTGTTAGAAATTTTGTGTTTGATTATTTATGGAGTTTTCGGCTATTGAGTTTTCAAGTTTAATTTTTTACGAAGTAAATAATTTTAAAATCATGGGATTGATTGAAGATTGGAGGGATAAAAATGTAATTTGGTCTTAAAATTTCTTTCCTCCTCTTGTGAACCAAACGTTATTAATTAAAATTTCTCTCTTCGACTCCTCACTTTTAAACCTAACATATATTTAATTGATATATATATATCTCTTCCCTTCTTTCTCTCTCATTCGTTGAACCAAACAGACCTTTAAAACAAATTTAAATTAGGAAGTCACATAAAAGTTAGATGTTTTAGAGTTTAATTAAAAGAATACGGTATATTGGAATTAGGGGGAAAAAGGAGTCAGATCATTTCATGATAAATCTATGATCCTCAAACCCTTGCCTTGCCCATGTAAAAGGTACTATAAAATTCGCAACCTTTAAACTAAAAGAAAAGATGACATATACACTTTATACGTATCATATCACTAGCTCTAACTATAACAAAGTAAATTGATTCTATAGATATATCATTAATTTTCTAACTGACAAGTCGTTTTCTTAAGCAGTATCAAATGTTTCCATTAAATGGTATCTATGAATCTGGCACTATACAAATGCAGTAGATCATGTATCTAGCAAATGGAAAATTCGCAAGAAAATGGCATGTGTATTAATGTACACAAAAAGATATTTTAACTTATAGGAAATGTATGAGTGCATAACTAGTAGAAACATAGTGTGTGTTTTGTGTGTGCATCTGTGAGAGAGGATAGGGTCCCCCCCCCTCTCTTGGTACTCAACCCAAAAGTTATTAATGTTCTTGCAGTATACTTATAAAACACTCCCTACCCTGTCTGAAAAATGCATGGTATATTGTTGGCGTGACAATATTCAATTTGCATCAGGAGGGACCACTTTCCACCTTACAATTTGTTTTTCTTTCAATAATATGACTTCTAGGTTCCAAAAAGAGTTTCACAACTATTTCATCGGTTGTTATTGGTGGGCCTTTACGGTGTCAAGAACAATAACAAACTAATGATCACTAACGAACAAGATATAGAACACCATATCTTCGATTAAAACCTTAATAATGTGTTTTCAGGCCAATGAAAATTTTCGAAAAAATAACTCAAATGCTTCAATTGAACTATCTTGATTTCTAATATTTTTTTGTTTAGATAAAATTCTCTATTCTCAAACTTTACTTGATCAAATTTGAAAAGTGATCCAATCTTGAGAATTTTAAAAAATATGGGTCAGATTTGAAATTTCAAAAGTTGATGGACAAAATATGAAAAATATGACCACTTTCAAAGTTGTAGGGACCATTTTCAAAATATGAAAATTTGTTTTTCATTTCAATAGTATATTTCATCGGGTATTTTTCTAGCTTTGAACAAAAAAATAAAATATTTCATCGGGTATTATTCGGGAAATTTGGAGAACATCAAAGGCAATAGCAAACTAATGATCAAACTTTACTAGCCTATTTTTTTAAAATTTAAAAGTTTTGGATTAAAACTATAAAATATAATGAAAAGCGATCTAAAATGAGAATTTTAAAATATATGGGTCAAGTTTGAAATTTCAAAAGTTGAGGGACAAAATATAATGGAGACAACTTTGCAAAGGTTTAGGGAACAATTTGAAATATAAATAGAGACTAGTTAAGTTTTTCAAACATACAGGAACCAAATAGTATAATTTGAGAGACGCAGGACAAATTTGAACTTCATATTGTTTAGGTTAAGGAAGAAATTTCAAACTCTTAATTTTTAAGGGGTGTTTGAAATTTCCTAAATTTTCCTTTGACAAAATGCTTCTTAAAATTCCTTCATTTTGAAAATTCTTCAAATTTATCATCAAAATTAAGGATAAAACTTTTTGAACAAAAAAATTAAGGATAAAACTTACATAGAGGAATTTAAACTATCCTTCAAAATTACAGTACCTCAAAAAAGAAAAACTCATCTAAGCACAATTTAAGTCATTGGGTATATGGATCATTTCTCTCATATGTCCAACATTTAACTAATTCATATATACGTGGGATTAACCACTCAAACTTGAAGTCGAAAATCTTCCTTATCAAATGTGAATCTCTCACATCCAATACATGCACCATTCTCACAACCAACATAACACACATCCCAACTATATCGTCTAGAAACTTTTTGATACAACGATCCACTCCTGCTCTCCCACCATGTCGAATCAAACTCTCATACCACTTGTTGCGGAGTCCGAAAAAGTTTCGGGAGCTTCAACAAACTAATGATCCATGACTAACAAGAGACCAGACACCAGAGCTAACCGAACAAATTGTGAAGCCCAAGGAGGCTGCCTGACTTGCCACCCCCTTAGGCCAGCCTTGCCGAACACCACATCTCCGCTAAAAAACTTAAGGCATTGGACATATGAGTCACCTCATTTGTACATCTAATATTTAACCTATTCATACTCTATAAGAAATTAACTACTCACACTTATTGTCAAAAAGAAAAACACTCATACTTGAATCTAATAGTTATAATAACATATTTAGAGAGAAATGACTCTACAAAAAAAAATGAAGCTTTGCTCCATTCTATCTAGTCGAAACATTAATTTTTACAGTTGTGCGTGAGATATACTTAATATTTTAAACAAAAAAGACAGACAAATTAATGAACATTTTGGCATGCTATTAGGTAGTGTACGAGATAGTCGTGTAAGCTTATGATATGATATTTTAAATGTAATATTGATGTCTCTATCTCCTCTCGAATCACAGAAGAGTGGGGATTGAATTATGCCTCAAAAATGAGTTTGAATTGTTTATCGGAGAAAAACTATATGCTTCAGTACCTACTAAGTGTCAGAGTTGAAGAAGCTTATATGGCATTTTGAAGGCTATTGAGTGGAGTTGGAACAATAAACTATACTTTCTAGTTCTCAAGACAACAATAAACTAAGGGCAATTGTTATGGAGCGTAAGAGACTATACTTTATTTTTATTGCTTCACTTTCATGTCGTGTTTTTTAGGTTTGGTTTGAAAAAAAAATTGAAAAATAAGTGGAAGAAATAGATGATATTGAGAGGGAAGGCTTTGAAGGGTTAGTTTTCTTCATAATGCAAAATCATTCACATTTAGGGGGAAATCAAAAATTGTATTGGATGAGAGTTTTAGGCGGTTTACATGAATTGTAATTTAATTTATGTATTATTTATAATATTCTTAAAGTTGCTCTTTCAAAAAATGTGAAAGATTTTACCATTTTCCCCTATATTCCCAACCCTCCAAAGTCTTCCATTCCCCTCCTCTCCAAACTCCCAAACATGAATTTGTATGAATCATATGTATTGTATCGTTTTATGTGAAAGATTTTACCATTTTACCATTTATAATATTTGTTGACATATGTATTGTGTCATTTTATGTTAAGAAGGAAGATATTATATGCGTTCATAACTAAGACGAATATGCATAACACTTGCTCTCAGAGGTTTTTAGGGCACATGTTAATATACAAAAGATAGAAATTTTGTGTTAAAAATTGTGCCAAATTATTTTTCAAAAGTTTGAAAATTACATTTTCTCAATAAGTACTTATTATTTATGGAATCTTTAACACAGTATTTCCATAAGAGCTCGTGTTAACATGACCTAAAAATAAACGATATTCATTCATACAAATTCACGTTAATAGCATAAAACGACATTATACATATGTCAACAAATATAATTAGTGTCTATGGAACACAGACATCATCAAATATTTGAGTCTCTTAAATATTTGGTCAGAGGTTCCATATTTGGTGCAATAAAAGGAAATTTAGTTTATGGAGTGAATATGTAAGGGAAACCGAAATTTACCAAAAAGGAAATTATAAGAGAAGGTGGAGAAAAGTACAACTATATTTCTCACTGAGTTCTAGCTTTCTAACTACTATATATAACGGTGGCCATTCTACTTTCTTCTCATTCCAAACTCTAACAATTAAACAACCTTTTAAAATCTCAGTACCATAATGAAGTAGCAGCACTAGTTCATATTCTTTTATTATCATGGACCACTACCAAGTGAAGCTGCCAGCATGATCTCAACTTTTCTTCTTAATTTCTTAGGGAAAGATTAGATCATGTGGCCGTTTCACTTAGTTGTTGGTTGCATGAACAAATGTAAATTTTTTCATGAGTTCTGTGTTGAACCTAACTAGTAGCTAGTGCTTTTCTGTTTCATGTTCATTCTTTGGACCTTGGAATTTTGTTTGCTCAATTGTGCAATCCGGAAAGAGGTGTAGGTATTGAGGAAAAGATTCTTAATGTCAACAATTTAGTTTATTGGAAGAATTGAGTTTAATTTATTATAAACTTATGGTCATGCAAGAATTACTACTATAGACATTGTTAGGAACTCAGGTTGGTCCAATGAAGGGAATGGATTTCATTTTTTTTGTTCTCATGTTCTCTAATGTGTTTCAAATCTCACCTTTCAATTATTTTTCTCTCCCACTTTACATATTAAAAATCCCTCCTATCTCTTTTTTATTCAAAAGGCTAAATCTCATGTCATTGGAGAGAATATATCCCCATTTCAATAAGTACATTTGTGAATTTTGATTGAGCCATCTTACTACTCCTAAGCTTAATTAGGAATTGACCTAATATTTTTCTTTATTTTTTGAGAATGGTATCTTTGCCTTGTCTTTATTTTTTCTTCTTTTCTCCATAGTGGTGTGGATTTGTATTCATGATTATAGATGTGATGTATTTTGAGAAACTTAAAAAAAAAATTACCCAAAAACTCCTCTATTTTTCTTATAAGCAACAAGTTTTATTCAAATATTATAAGGATATTCAAACCGGTTAGATCACAATTTTAAAATCAAATATTTAAATGAATACACTATATTAGATTACACCACTAATCTAAAATGAAAAATAAGATGATCTACCCACAGTGCTTTGCATGTAAAAGGAGATTGTGTGAGTATTTCAAATGTTTTTCATCAAAGCAAATTAATTATGATCCTATGTCGTCTCGTACTCTTTGGCACCATGTTTACAAAGTTAATCAAGTGACTTATATTTTTAAACATTGTTTAATTTGGTTTTGGAATTTTGCCAAGGCCGTTCCCAAACCTGAGTAAAAAGAGAGGGTTGTGTTAGGCCACAACAACCAACGTAAAACTTTGTTAAATCTGACATGGATCATAATTAATTTGGTTTTGGATTTTCGGTCCATACAGTGTTTTTGTTCAAAAAAAATTAAAACTTATCGTGGTAATTTATTTAATTACTTCAAAAAATGATGGGTATATATTTTCCATGTAAGGATTTTTGAAATAGTAATTTGAATTAGGTAGAGTGAGAACTTGAAAATTGATCATATGACAAAATTTCACCTGAACGAATGATATGTCCTCGTCACCATTCCAATGAACACCATTGTCGCAATCATGTCAGTTATTAGCATTCATCTGTTCTGATTCTTGTACATATTGTTTTTGATGGGGGGTTTCATTGAAATTGAAGCCCCATTTCATAAAGCTTTTCTTTTATTGGATTCGGTAGAATTCCACATAGCTTACGATATCTGCTGTGACAGTAAGTACATAAAAGACATGACATTAGCTTGATTCTCTAAAAAATTTCCTTGTTTCTATCTGTCAATTGTTTTCAATTAATTATACACTGTAGATATTATTGGAGATGTTTATAATGCATTGCCAATTGTTGTTAAATTAATATTTGATCTGGTTGAAACTAGGAAAATGGTTTGTCAAGTGAGATTCGTTGAGTAGAGGGACTGATCTTATCATTGTTCATCGTGGTTCGCCGTGAGTCCTCCATTGGAGGAGTGTTGTGTACCTACACGTGATCTGACACCTCAATCAGTAAGGGATGGAGTGTGGTGTATCTACACGTGATCTGACGCCTCAGTCAGTAAGAGGTTCAAGAGAGATTATGACAGCTAAAAATAGGGTTAGAAGTGTGTTACCTGACCCATTGTTAAGCACGGGTGTGGGTGTGGGTGTGTGTGACAAATAGGGTTTTGGTTGTCTAGCTTTCACCTGGACAACTGTCCCCACGGGACAAATGTGACCATCTGGAAGGTTGTTTAGCATTGGAACCGGACTGGACGGTCTAGATCTATTGGTACGGACCATTATCCAATGGAATTTAGGGTGTGTCCATCATATGGTATCACATGCTTTCAGGTTCTGGATCAGACCCGAGTTTAACCAGAATGTGCCTTAGTCTAGTCCGAAAAATTGTCCCCCAAGCTATAGGTTGAGATCGTCAGACTGTTGCTTGATAGAAGTCTCTTGAGGAACCCGTCTTTGGGACGAGGGCTCCATTAAACACCATGGCTCAGACCTCATCGGATTTCTTCGAACATGCTTTAGACGACCTTGCGAGGTTCCCGGTTCTTCCGTCTCCATGGCTTCTTGGTCTTTCGTGGAGGGTGTCATTTCGGAACTTTGTAGTAATGTTAGAGCGATTCTTGAAGGGGAAGTTTTGATTTTTCGTCTGATGGGCTTAAAACTTTGTTATGGATGATATTGTTTCCTTTTTGTGCAAATGGCCCACGGTGAGAAGAGAACAATTTAAAAAATAAATTTAAAAATATTAAAATAATTTTCTGAATATTTTTCAAAATAATTTTTTTTTTAATATTATATATATTCTGAAATTTCTGAAAATAACTTTCCGAATTTTTTTATTTTTTTTAAATTAAAATTTTCGTAAAAGTACAAGAAATTAGAATTTTTTTTAAAATAATAAATTTTCAGATGATGTAATTTTAAAAAAATAATATTAATTTCCATATTTTAATTTTCAAAAATTAAATTTTTTAAAATTATATAATCGGAAATTTTTTTTCAGATTTTTTAATTGCAAAAAATAATTTTCAGATTTTTAAAAAATGTTTTTTAAAATTTAATATTATGTGGCATGCCACGTGGCAAAAGTTGCACAGTCAGCAACTGCCACTTGGTCAAAACCATGCCACTTCAACGTTTTGGTGAGGTCAGGGACCTTTTTCAAACAATTTTTTTTTGCAAGGACGTTTTTCAATTTTTTTTTTTGCAGGGACGAAAACCAAAATCCGCCCAAATTACAGGGATGAAAATCATATTTAAGCCAAAAAAGTAAGAGGCCAAAATGTGATGGAGTTTTAAGAGTGAGCATTTGCACAGCTCCCTCCCTCTCCAATGAATAATGATACTTGCACAATTATTTTGTCATAATTTTTGAAACATTTTTCTTCTTCTATCTTATTTTTTGATAAAAAAAAACAATATAGAGGTAGAAAGAGGACGAGAGAAGTTAAGAATACAATGAGAGTATGAGAGAGAGGTGTCCAAAAAACAAGTATCATTTCTCATGATCAAAAGCAAACTGTTCAGGAATAAAAAACAAGTAGTGGCGAGCAGGTATGGAACATGTGAGAAAATGAAATGAATAAAACATTGCTTCCAAAAAACTTTTCAAACAACCATATATGTATGACTCAATTTTCTCATTTGCCAAAAATCCTGCTCCAAAAGTAATAGATTGCCTATGGTGGTTTACACCGGTGAAAGGTACAAAAACCATAGAATATTTATTTGTTCGACATGTATTAAATGAAACCACATCCTCAAACAGTGAATAAATTTTCCTACAAATATCATCTGCCTAAAAGATATCTTAGTCAATCTTCTTCATCTACCTCGCACGCATAAAAGAATGATGGATTAACTTCTTGTTTCCTTTTAAAGTTATCAATAAAAATATTTGCTTCAGAATCTTTAAGCAAAGTTTGTAGGTAAAGCAACTTTCATGAAATCGAGCTAGCTCATACTTACCTCCTTTCACCCATTTGAAAACAGCATTTGCATTATCTTTTTTCATGAAAATTACTTCACTATGTTCTTTATCTTTTTTCCTTATCCGGTAAATAACCTTCTTTGGACCAAATAAAATATTTCCAACGTTTTACTCAATTTTTATCTCTAGTTTCTGATGGTTCTGATTTTCCGTAATTTTTTATTATAAACAAGGAACAAATGGTGCTTCCAAATAAGGGAAGAGGAAACTAATGAATCTAAGAGAAGAAACAAGGAACAAAAATTATGATACATGTGATGTCTCTATCTTCCTGCTGCACTGTTGATGTTGTGAATGTTAATGATGTGCCTCTCTCTATGGAAACAAGGAACAAGTGGTGTTGATATCAGCCAAAGCATTTACGTTGAGTGCAGATAGGAAGATGGAATAAGATACGTTTCATGGGAAAAAGAAAGAAGCACACTTATAGTGAAAGGTTTGAGAAGAGAGTCAAATGGCTCATTAAACTTTTTTTTTAATCACAGCGAATGGTTATTATTTCACTCTCTCATCTTTCATTTTTAAAAATCCTCTCATTTGAAATTTCATATACACACGTATAGGGTTGTTAACTTACTTTCACCCCAAAATATGAAGGAGCAAGTTAACAAACTTACTTTCATTTGCTCTTTACTAACATCAATTCTATCTATTTTAAGTTATGCTATTAGTAAAGGATAAATTTATAAACTTCTTTTTATTTTATTTTTTAAAACAAAAATCATGTTTTCAATTAATTAAAAAGAATAAAATATAAATATAATTTAAGTCCTTCGATTAATATTAATGCATCAAACAACTCTCTCATTTCCTTAAAAATTAAAAAGAGCGAATGATAATTCAGAGATTATCTTGATGGATTAAAAATAATTTAAATTTATATATTTCTAAAGTTTATGGATTAAATTTGTAAGAGAATAGTATTCTAAGGATTAAATTGGAGAATGATAGTTTAAGAATTAAATGTTCTGTTTATAATTATTAGATTTTGTCAGAGTATCATATGATATTTTAGTCTATGTTTTCCGTTATTTTATTTGTATTTGAAGAAAAATAATGAGGAACGTTTTTTATAGTTTTGATTCGATTCATTGTAATTCACTTTTATCTTAAATCATGCAATTACATAAGAGTTTTGAGTCTTTTTATTGTCAAATCATGTAATTCGGCAAAGCAAGACACCGCATGAAGGATCAAGGGATATGAAGAATGAAGATCAATAGTTTTTAGAAGATTTTTAAAGACAATACAAGTTGGGGAAATTCATCCCAAGTTTCAATGCATTTATTAAGGCGTCAAGCTATCGACGTTAAATGAAGCGTTACGTGGGAGGCAACCCACAATTGATCCAACATCATGGGATGCCCGCAGCTGACCCAACGACAATTGATCTGCTAGGTAGTGTCTTTCCTTTTCTTTTATTTTTATTTTTATTTATTTCCATTGAGTTCAATGTCAGTTTTAAGTGTGGGGAGGAATTTTCCACCTTAACAGTAGTCTTAATTATCGAGTCAATAAAATATGTAGTTTTTGCTTTGTTATTTAATTCTCCTACCTTTTGAACCAATATAATTTCAAAAAAATATATATATATAATAGCAAAAAAAAAAGGGCTGAGTTCGATGATGATTTTGTGCATATAAAAAATCCTTTCCCTGTTTAAGTCTCACTAAACCCATACCATGTTTCAATGTGAATCTCTCTCTTTGAGAAAGTCACAAAGTTGTAGATCTTTGAGTAAGTGTGGAGATAGGCATTTTAAGGAACGACTTCTAACTTCAATGGTAAACTAACCCTAAAAATTTTCAAAGTAAAAGTAGTATAAGTTAGTGTGGGGAACAAAAAGGTCAAATTAAGATGTTAAAAGAAATCAAAGAAATGACCAAGTGTCCAAAACTGGTTGGTCATCAAGGGGTCAGAGCAAAAAAAATTAATAAATAAGAGGCAATGACTCAGGTTGGGGTGACCACCATATATCACTACTTTCCCAGGGTTACCCTCAAAATGAATAAAAAAAAGAGTTTTAGTTCCCCAAACAGATAAATGCCAAGTGACCGTGAAATAATTCCCACCTTTTCTATATGAAATGAATGAGAAATTTTTCTCAGTTTGTTTACTGTTGAAGTTAGAATTTGTCTTCCTCATAATGCCTTTTTCACAAGACCAATAAAAAACTAGACTTCACACACACACTCACTTGAAATTGTTGTAGGGTTGATGTGAGCCTTGAGAAGCATTTAGGTTGTGATAAGTGCACCCTGAGAACAGAGCCTTGAAAAATAAAAGTAAAATGCAATTGATTTTCAGTTGATTCTGTTTTTTTGAATTATGTTGTTGTCGTCCTTTGCTTTTTGCTTGAGGACAAGCAATGGTTCAAATATGGGGGAGTTTGATAACATGCAAAATGTTGAATAGAAATAAAGGGAATGCTCTCTGGTTTTATTCAACTGCAATAATAGCTTATATAAAGCCTTACAAAGAAAGAAAATAAATTAAGTTACTCCACTAAAACAGTCCACTAACAGAAACGTGGAATGTGGAGAAAACAAACTAAGTCCCACTAATAAGTCCTAAGAAGTAGGGATTATTAACTTAAAGATAGAAACAAATACTAGTAACTATGACAGCAAAGCAAACTTAATTAAACAGATGCTAGTAACTATGACAGCAAAGCAAAGTCAATTTTAACACAAAATATATTGTCTGAATAGTTTGTTTTCCATTTATTTTAGAGTCGGATATTTTGTTTTGCACGATTACTGCTGGTACTTTGATGTGTTTGGTGTAAAAAGCAGAAGTGAAGAAAAAGGAGGAAAAGAAAGAAATCACGTGTCACAAGCCCAACTACTTTTGGCAATTTTTCTGCTCAAGAATTAGACCATAAAACCATTGTTACTATTAATCATTGTAAAAGAGGGCTTGCTGCTACTATATTAGATAGTTCCAGTACCATTGTTACTATTCCCTTTATTTCAAGTGCCTCCCACGTAATGTTTTAATTCCAATTTCATTATTGTTACTGTTGATAGCCGTGCTCCATATATATAAATTTCTGCTGCGTGGTTGTGTTGTTCTCACTTTCAAATCGCTTTGAATTGCTTCTTGCCGCGGTTGTTCCATTTATTTAAAGTATCCATCTTGACACAGGTTCGGCCCCTTTTATTTATTTCTAACATGAATTCATCAAAGTTAAATTTAGTGCATAATTTAATTATGAGTGAGTAGTATAAATTGAGTCCAAACCGAAGGACCGTCGTACCGACTGAACTCATGTAACTGTGCACCCTTTTATTACCCTTTTATTGTAAGGAGAATTTAAATATATGTTTTGAAAAATTCTGTTTTGCAATTTAAAAAGTCTACTACGAGAGTAGAGACACTGATATATCGTTTATGCATCGAAAGAGCGAGAACGATATCTGACTTAGAAAATTTCAGATTTTTAATTGAAAAGGTTAAAGCGAAAGCACTTCTTTTCTTTTAATTAAGAATAAGGTCGGAGCGGTACTTGTTAATTTGGTCTCTGTAGCTACGATTCTTTTTATACTAAAATCGACGTAGCCGTACACTTGCGGCCCTGTCAGTTTTCCAAGCTTGATCCGAGGAAAAAACACAGTTCTCATCTCTTAATCACCAAGTAATGAAGACTATAAATCCAGACCATTGGACACACTTTTATTTATTCAAAAAAAATTCGATACAAAGCAAGAGTCAAGCATCAAAGCTTCGAGGCAAAGGGTTTTCTCCTCCTCATGTTCTCTCTATGGTATGTTTTTCTCCTGTTTTGTAAAGATGTTGGTTACCATGTGTAACTAAACCTCTATTAATTAAGGTTCCATGATGAACCTCTACTTATTTGTTGGATTCAACTAATAAAGTTTTCTATTCAGTTGCTTGATTAAATTTGTATATGTTATATTCTCAATGCTTTTATACTAGCGGTTGACCTACTCTATAGGCTAAGGACTGATTATCCTGCCGATGCCCAAACAAGAACAATAGGAAATTACTTATTTTCAAAATTAATCTATATTAATCAAATATAAGTATGATTTAGGGTTATGATTCATCTTTAAGGGAAGTCGAAAGTGTAGCCCTTGTGAAGGCACAGATACTCAAACTTTCCACCGTTACATCACGGGGTCATATCACAACTTTTGTTTATCAAGACAAGGTCATAACTAATAACAAACCGAGTTAATTCCAACAAAGAAGCTAGAGGAGATTCAAGAATACCCTAATCGATGTTAAAAATCTGAATCAAACAACCTAATCATGCATTGTGCAATACAATTCAAAACTTGCAAACCATAAACTCTCTTTACTACTTTTATAAACAAATAAATTTTGTCAATTGCTAAGTTGAACGACAATCTCTACGGAGACGATAACTTACTGCTTTGTTATTTGTTTCGATTTGGTGCACTTGTCAATTCGTGTATCAAAACTCCAAAATTGTTGGATGAAGCCATATGCAGCAAAATGTAATTTGTCCATCATGCTCCAATTGCTAAGAGGAAAACTACATAATAAGATTATGGTCGAAAGAGATTGTTGTGCATTTTTTTCTTTTGAGTTTAATATAAAAAGAATCTTATATTTTTGCACTTTTTGTCAATTAATTTTGTAGTCAATTTATGAATGCAAGATGAATTTTTGGAAACAGGAATCTTAATGATCCTCCTTTTGCACGACAAGGTTTTGTTGTCAATATTAATATCTCTAAGAAAAATGGGAATGTCAAATGCACTATAAAAAAGAAGTTAGTTAATGATCTGATCTAAGAAATCAATTTGTTAGATAAAGAAAACTAAAAGGAGGAAATGAATCAGGTTTTAAGTAATGGTGATGATGTTGCCTGATTCGGATTGGGCCAAGGCCTAATCCGGACTACGATCCAGATCACCCGAGAACTAGACACTTGACAGACAATATCGTGGATACACCTTAAATTTCACTGGATTGTGGTCTGGACGCTCTTATCTGGACCGTTCAGTCTGAATCCAATGTTGTGATTATCACTGACTTGAGTGTTGGAGCACATGTACACCACCTCCTCCGATGGAGAAGGACTCACGACGGATTCCTCCCTCTTTGCAGTAACAATCAATCCTCGAACCATCTTCCTTATATTTGAAAGGATTATTGCATAAGCCAAATTCACCTGCTCATGTATCAAACTCAATGCCAAATTTTGAAGAGGACTTTCCGGTCAATGGGTAGATATGGTCAATCCCCTAAACCAAATCATATGTTACAATTTGTTGAATATTGTTTAAGGTAATTACACTTTAGTTATGATCCGAAGAAAATTGGTTATAATTAACTAACTTAGTTAAAATCAAGTAGTTTGAGTTAAGGGTTAAAAGAGTTGGATGTCTTGAATTTAAATGGAATGAAGGAGAAAAAGTTGATCTTGTGCAACACGGTTGGTAGCTCCATGAACATTGATATGCAAGAACCGAGGTTCGAACTCCAATTTCCCCACTTCTCCACACTTATATGTGAGTCTAGCCACTAAACTAACAACTAATCTAATAACTAGTTACTGATATCGATCATTTTAAAAAATTATGTTTCTCTATTTACTCAATTTTACCATTTTGCCTAATTGTGATGATATCACAATGCATCATGATATGAAAATCCTTTTAAAGTTTTACAAAGATGCAGATGAAGTAGGTTTGAAAGAAGATATTTCAACCTCTGGCAAGCAAGGGAATGTTAAGGTAGAAAAAAATTCACACTTATGATTTCTACGTACAAGTGGAAGAAGCTAAAAAGAGGAAAAATTATATACTTCAAGTTGTGATTGTGATTGATTGAAGATCATTTAATGGAAGGCTAGGGGTCCAGTCCAGCCATATCTGCTCTTGACAAGAAGTTTGTTGAACTAACAAGCTTGCTTCTTTGCTGTTAGCTACCCAGGTTTGGTGGGTTTTAATTCTATTTTCTCTCTCTAATGCAGGCCAACAATAATTTTAGTCAGTTCTCTGACCTAATGTCCTGCAGTCGAAAAATCATCGCCACATTCACACCATGATCGTTGAATCAAAATTGGACAGTCTGAACTTTAAGATTTAGTTTTCATTTTCTTTTCAAAATAAAAATTTATAACGAAATTTGGATGGTCCAATCTCGATTCAATGGTGTTAGATAACGTGACCACGTGAATGCGACGACAAATGCTCACTGCCAATCCAATTTTGAATGGTAGTGGTTAGCCAAATTGACTGACTGCAACAGAAATTATTTTTTTTTTTGAATGGTAGTGGTTTAGCCAAGATGGCAGGCAGTCCGTGAATTTAGTTTGAGTTATGAAATTCTTTTTTTTTTTTTAAAGATGAGTTATGAAATTCAAACTTGACTTTTTTGTATTCAAGTCAAAATTCAAACTTGACTTTATTCTAACGTTACCATTATTGAAATTGAAATTACACTAATATTGACTAGTTGATGGAAGTCAGGAAAAACAGTCTCTGTAGATGGTCAGCAATTTCAGAAGTGTGTATTTATTTAGGGCTCATTTCGAGTGGAAATTCTGGAAGAATTTGAGAGGGTTGAGTCTATATTTAATCATATATTTGAGTTATCTAACAAAATTGAAAGAATAACATATGATCATATAATAATTAAATCACACTGGATTAACCATAACATTATTGGAATGAGTCATAAAGTATGGCTTCTTTTATGTATTATTTTAATTCTTGGCAACTTGGTCATGCACCTCTAGATGAAGCAAGATTCAATGGTAACTTTTTTTTACCCCTAAAAGAAAAAGCATGAATTTTGTATCATTGTTAATGCTTAAGTGGTGCCAATGGATCATTCAATCACCATTATACAGAAACTTAACTGTCTCACTAGATTGAGTTATAACTAGAAATGACACCTTAATGTTAAGCACAGATTACAATCCTTGCAAATAGGAAGTGAAAATTTTCTACTCTTCAACATCTACCATACAAGCAAATAAATTCTACAATAAAGATTGATTTCATAGAGCTTTGTTTACAATGCCTGATTCAATACCATCTAAAGTCTAAAACCTAATGCGAGTGTCTCGCAAATTCTAGCCAAATACATCTAGGAATCCTAAACTAGGCTTCTAGAACTTTAATCATTGATCTATTATGAGAAACCTTGCAACTATGTTGAAGAGTCACTAATGTACAAGTAACTATTAGAGGGATGTTAAAATATTGCAATGCATGATGATGGTGCTTGCTTCGTGTGCTATATGATTTCTCCATGCTACCATCCATACATCTACCATTGACAAACTGATTCGGAGTCTTAACAATAAAACATTACTCTCTTCACATTTTCCTTCAGTGCTGGCAATGGCTTGACACCGCAATCTCCGGCTGCACGTGTTGTCTTGGAACCACGACCACCGGTGGAACCAGTCTCCTGAAGGTCTGGCTCCGTGTAGAAACGTGCTCGAAATGCTGCTAAATGCGCATAATAGGCTGGAGGAACTGCACAACACAACCAAAAGGTTCATTAAATTTCACATTCTGTAGTGCAAGATGGAGCTTCAATCAAAAACAAACATAATGTCAAAACAAAAGAGACAGCTAGAAGCCAAAACAATATTTAGAACATCAAACTGTTCATGCTTCAGATACTAGAAATATGGCTATGGAATCGGCTTAAGGAGTACAATTAATATACAACATATTATCAAAATAGGCTTACCAACAGATACGGAGCGTGTACACCTGGCATATGTATAACAGAGATTGTTTGTCAAAGACTGAATTCCATCCGCTGTGAAGTTATTTTCATCCCATAGAACATGATAATGCGCTGGACGGCTTGTACCCTGCACGATAATAGAATGTAAGAAATCATAAGTATCGCTTTGAATTCATTCTTGAACATCTCAATACTAGTCAACTGAGAATAATGCTAAAACAGATTTGCATTTCGGATTATATGGCCAACTTAGAGAGATTAAAGGTTAAATACTTCAAACAAATCTCTTTTATTCATCTTGTAGCAATCATCATGTATCATTCAGCAAACAACACTAATGGGAAACGGAGAAAACGCTATTTTTTACCTGGATGCCAGCGTGACTGCAGAGATAAAAATCAAACTCTGTTGGATGACAAATTTTGGTATCAACAACAGTTCCTGAAAGCATATCAAAAGCACGAAAAAATCAATCGTAATAGAAAATTTATCAAAAACGAGAGCTCATAAATTCATTCGCGTGTATAACCAATTCGAGAACATTCAACATACCAGGCAGTATATTTCCACTCCGATCAGTACTGTTTCTGTCCCTGTGGTTGTTTGCGAATAACCGAGTATGATGTCTTTTTTGCACAACTATGAAAGTTACTGGAGGTTGATAGTTTGGCTCCAAAGAAGCACATGCCTTCATAAATAACATATCGATTATTAGAAGAACTACAAATCTACAACATACAAATAGAGTAAGAGTGATTAAACAGTTCTAACCTTCCGAATCGCATCCAACTCGTATAGTAGAACTTGATAAAACTGTCCTTCACTTACACCATCCCTGTACGAAATGTCCAATTAGATCGTATTCTTAACATTTAGATATATCATGATATTATTTTCTAAAATACATTTACAAATATCTAAATGGGGAGATATGATTAGATGTATGTATAAAATTATTTTACACCGTCAATGTATACAAATGAAATTCTTAAAATATTTATATTTAACTACTACAACTGAGTTATATGCAATATTTCTTAATAACTTTTTTTGGCCTCCCATTTGATTAATTTTTGGATCCGTCCATGGTCATAATTTACTATTATGAATCTTGTTTGATGACAAGCCATTTAAATTCTAATTAATCGATTAACCTTAGTTTTCATTAGTCTCCCTTTACATCTTCTATTGACATTTTTTTTATAAGCATCTTTTCGACGGTTGTTGTTATCTTAACTTTCTACTGCGTTCATTCCAAATTCCTATTTTATTATGTGTGACTACTCATCCATTGTAATATTTCTCAGTGCAACATTGTCATATATTCACTGATACGATCTGTTACCAAATATAGAAAAAATAATCTCATTCTAACCCTTCATTTTTTTTATCAATCATAGTTTAAAGATACATACCTATAGAATATAATCCTTTGTGGCTTCTGTCCTGTTGCCCTTCTAAACGAAACCAACAAATCCCTGCACAAACAGGACACAAATTAAAATGGTATTACTAAAATTCATATAAAACAACCAAGAGCAAAAATGAGGATTACAAAAGAGGTAGTCATTTCTATTATTACCGTATCATGCCACCACTAACAACACCACGAACAGGGTCGTGCCAAGTTTTGTACAAATCTTGTATAAGCTCTTGTCTTTGAGGTTGAGCACAAACTAAACCTGCATACTTTGTAACTTCAGGCCAATCTTGGGACGCTACAACCTATACATTTGGCAATAGATATCAGTAATCAAACCCCTTCATAATCATTGCAGTACGGAAAAGAGAAAGAACAAAAAAAAAGTAGATTATATAAAACCATACAGCTGCTATTGAGGGGCTGGAGTCTTCCCCATTTTCAGGGTGAGTAACATCTGCTCCAAATATTATTGTCGGTATGTCACTAACCAATGGTATTCTGCAGCTTACGGCATCAACAAGAACGGTGTTTCTACCCCCCATCTGCATCAAGAAGACGGAAAATGATCACTAACTAGTTGATAGGAAAGTGTTGTTTAATGTAATTTGAGTTTTGAGAGCAAACAAACCTTAACGTTGATCTTCAGAGACACATTGGCCAAGTATTGCTTAGTGATCTTAAAGACATGCTTTGTTAGACAACATTGAGAAATTAAACCAAGGTCAGTCTCACAAATACGCTTGAGATCACCTGAAAACAAAAAAGATTTATACAAAATCACAAATATTTAGTATTTGAACTCAAACACGTTATTTCGTCAAACGAAGCAAAAAGAAAGTTCTATTTATACATTCTATTTCAACCAATGTAGCTTACCATAGAGAGAGCCATTGTTGTCGGGCAATATCACTAACAAAAGCTCCAATTCTTTTCCTTTGGTTTTGTTTGACGACACATGGTAAACATGCTTCAAAGCTTTCTCCACCTGCTCGGGTTTCGCATTGTATATTGGGATAACAGGCTCCAGATTAAATTCCTACAGCAACAAAAAATAAAAAACATCATGAACCAGCGTAAAATTTTTACTACATTTCAAACACAAGAAATAGAAAGGATGGGAAACTACCATGCCAGAGACTTGACACATTTGCGCAAGCTCGTTGCAAAAAGTACGAGCAACGCTATCCTGCACGCCTCGTGAAAAATTTATGCATGCCCAGCGGCTTACAGTCATTCCATTAATCATTTTCTGCATGGTTTGAGTATTACGACACAAAAATACCAGCATTAAAAACCATCACATGAAAACTGGGTGAAAAACCAGAAAAACACGTACACAAGAATTTCATATATCAAACTGCATGCAATACCTTGTTCATCATATTCCACTGGCCAACTTGGGGTAAACAATTTTTTTCTTTCCCACTCTCATGATATTTAAGCTGCGAAAAAATCAATAAAGATCAATGAATAATAATTGAAAAAAAAAATAGATTGTACTTTAGGCATATAACATCTTTTGGAGAAGTGAATTACCCAAGGAGCGGGAAGAATTCGTGCTTCCACCGAAGCTAACTTCTCGCTGACTTTAATCCCAAATTCCTTTGCATAAGGATCTTGATCATAAGCGTTATGCTGAACTGTCTGCTTGTAAGTAAAATTGAACGATTAATACGAAGGACAAACATTAACATATAGTTTCTAGAGTATCATATCTATACATTATTTGTTTGTGAAAACGTTATGTGCCATAGTTGTACTTTACCTTATTCAACATTATTGATTAATATTTTATTAGTTACAACTCAAAAATACTTAATCAAATGCAAACACCAATAATTACCCGTAAAATGTCATTTTCTCGATCACGAGGTCTTTGGCATGTGACTTTCAAGAGAGAAGTGATTTGCTTTTCATTCAACCTTTTAGTATATCGTTGCCCCTCGACAATTTTACAGGCCTGAGCAACCAGAGATATGTAAGAATAATCAATAAAATTATGAACAAGAAGAGCAGTAACATCAACTGCATGAAAAATTTCACTACCTCCATAGGTAAATAGTTTGCTTTCTTTTGATTTCCACCAACTTGAAGGCACGGAAGGTGCGTATGTTTAATAGTGAAACCATACATTTCTTGGAAGTATTCAACCACTGATTTCATAGTCGAGTTCTCATCAACGGGAAACCTAAAAGAGATACATTAGTGGAAAACCATTAGAACTTTATTGAACTTGCTGTATTGCAATAGTTACAAGACTAGAAAAAAAAATATTACTTACACAAGTTCTCTTGTTGGTTGAGAAGTTATGCCGGAAACACGATACTTTCGTCTAACACTCCCTCTGTGTGTTACTTCAACTTTAACTCCTCTAAGGGATTTCTTAATCTGTTAGACATGTTACAGTAGCTTCGTAAATTTATAGTTTAAAGACAGCACAAAAAGTGAATCATGCAAGATTTAGGTCGTGTTTGGAATTTGGAAAAACAGTTTAATTACGTGTTTATAGCACAAGCGCTTATCATTTAATTATTTATACATAAGCTATTTATATTTAAAATATATATATATATATATAACATATAGTTATATTATTTTCATATAAGCTATGAGTTTTTATTTTTATTTTTATAAGATGCTTTGTAGAGCTGATGAAAATAAGCTAAAAACAACATATGTCATGAGTTATTTGTATAAGCTTTTCGAAACAATCTCACAAGTTCAGATGCAATAGTTAAGCTCAAATAAGCCAAGCCAAACAGGCCCTTGTTCACAAAATCAAGTACCTTGATGCGGTCCGCATCAGACAACTGCCTTGACAACACATCTTTTCCTAATAGCTGGCCAACAAACTCTACCACTGGAAGAGGTTCAATGAATGCAGCAGAAGCCATATCTATGGAATACGACAAAAGACCCAAGATAAATCAAATGTTAAACTGCACTATCATTAGGAAATGATTTGGGAAATGAGTAATATACCGATATTGAGTGAAAGGCCCATCTGAGTAGGCCTTATGCTTTGGTAAAATCCACACCACGACTCCAATCCTTCTCCGAGCCGTTGTGGTGCCCTAATATCAGGTGAATAAAATGACCTCCCAATTGGACAAAACCTTTAGAAAATTAAACTTTCATTAGATAATGCGATAATTGTAAGTTTCAGCGGTTGCAAATGTTTGCTCAATATTTATTCAGTAAAGCTACCTCTTTGACGCTAGCTCTCTTAGTACGATGTCAAGAATTTGTATTGCCTCCTGTGGAGCATCAGCACGCTTTCCGGCTAGAAATTGTCCCAAGTGATGCAAGTTAGCCCTTGCAACAAACTTGATCACCACTTTGTATTCTCTTTCCCTTCTGAAAAATTATTAGTATTTGTATCAGTTGAAATTTAACTTGGTTCAAACCCAAAAAGAAATTAAAAAATTCTATGTCTGTCATGATTATGTATCAGAGCCAAATGAAATTATTGTTTGTGTTATATTTTGTATGCTTGTGTCTCAGAGACAACTAAAATATTGCATTATTGTGTTTATATTCTCTATGTTTAAAGTGTATATATGCAATAAATCTTACTTGGGGCCATTAATTCCATCCTCTTCTTCGATAAGCTTAATCTTAAACTCTCTCCAAGAAAAGGGAAGAACTCCTGCTGTGTAAAGACTTTTCCTGCCATCATATGCTGGAAGCCTCATGCCAAGGTCAGATTCTTTGTACAGCCTCACAAGTTCTGCTATGATAGACCTGTTTACGGCTTTCGAAGACACTTCCGGTGTAATAGTTACCTGCGAAATACAGAAACAGATAATGGTATTAAAGTAAAGGCAGCAACAATAAGAACAAAGCCTTTGAGAAATTATTTTTAAACAACCAAATTAAGACAACTTTTTAAGTGGTTATTGTAATTCAAACATATGGTTATTGGATACATCGGTTGTCGAAACTCGTTAATCACAAATTTGGATGTGGTTAACCATAATTTTCAAGAGTTCAACTTTATCTAGATTTGAACACCAGAAAATTATGGTTAATCACAATTTATATTTTTGGTTAATGAGTTTTGACACGTGGTATATCTATAACCATCTACCACACACAATTAACCACCTATTCGAGTTGTGTTAACAACTTCGAAAGTTGTCGAAAAAGGTTGTCTACATATTGTTGTTAAATAACACAACTAAAGCCTTGAGGCAAAATAAGGACTCATAAATGTTACTAAGAAAAATGACTGCAAAAACAGAACCTCATTTAATTCATTCTGCAATTCAACAGCACATATAAGAGGAAATTAAGGGATAAACTTAAATACTTCCATAAAAGGTGTGTTGTGTGAGTCACTAAGAAAACCAAACTATATTGTTTTTGCAGAAAGCTAGAACTAGAGTAATAAAGACTAAACAAAGAACCTTACATCATATTGGTTCAAGTCCTTGTCTGGTAATTCTGCAAAGAAGTGGTTGGCTTTAACAATGCATTTTGTACCAGCTTGTCCATAACCTGGTCTTTGAGCAAAACTCAAAGACTTGCTTGAAGTAGGAAAACTCATTTCTACATCACTAGAGATTATGTTTCCATTTTCAACAACATGGCCATTTTCATTGCTCTTCACAACAGTACAAGGCCTACAACTTGGTCTCATCAAAACATCAACTTGATCAGATTTTCTACCATTTCTACTCCTTCTTCTTCCACCACTCTTTACTTGAGGTGGTGAAGTTTGGTTTTGTTGTTCTTGTGACACTAATGGTGGACCTTTACCATTCTGAACAGCTTTGGTAACCTTCTTAGCTTGACTCATAGAGTTTTGCTGATGAGGTTTGATCACAAGGTGTTGTTCTGAACTCTCTTTCATTTGCCTCAAAGGCATGTTGAAATTTTTCTGAGTTCTTTGCAGGAATAGATAGATATATAGATTATATATATATTCACCAATCAAAGGTGACTATAGTGACAAGAAGTTTCAGAAAATAACCAGTTTTTCACGTTTAGTTTTTGCCTATAACTGCAAAATAGTGAAATTACTTCAGCTGAGAATACATAAACAAAGATGGAAAATATAGGTGAGAGGACAAATGAGAAGTTATTATTGCTATAAAGTGAAAAAGCAAAAGATTCAATTATGAGTTATTGTGCTTATAATGAATCAATACATAAAAGATAAAAATGGTATGGAGTGAATGTGTAAAGTAAAGGAAACTGTTTAAGAATACATAAAAAAACATTACTATTCCTTTGCAAAAACTGATAATCCAACAAGTTACCATTTTTTCAGCAAGCAAAACCCAAAATAGTGATGGAAGTTGAACTTGAACCATGAAACTAACTAAAGAAGACTAGACAACTAAAAAGCTGAAATTTTTATGACATTTTCTTATACCCTTTTGATTGAAGTTTCAAACAACAACCAGAAAACAAGGAAATCTCATTGTAAATTTGAAGCTCAAAATCATGGCTTTTAGTAACATAGACATGAAATGTCACAGCAACAAAAAAAAAACACTTTTTTTTTTTTGGATTTTGAAGTGAAGAGATTAATACTACTAATTGTTAATAAAATGTGATTAAGAGAAAAAAATGGAGTGACCCAGAAGAGCAAACCAGCTTCTTAGGCCTGTCCCCTACCAAAGAATGAAAATCAATAAACACAACAACCACATAAAAAACATTAAAATAAACATTGGGATAAAAAAAAACTAAATGTGAAACCATGTTTGAAGAGAATAAAACAACCACAAAAAAACAAAAATCAAGAACAAAACATCCTAAGTGAAGGAATAAACATTGAAAAGGGTAACAAAATCACTGTCTACTAGAACATATCTAGACAATAAAAAAAATTCAAAAAAAAAAAAAGTTATTAATGCTAAACAAGCTATAGAGTAAATAAAAATGCTATATATAATCCAAAAAAAATGCTATATTAATTAAATGCCTTGAAGTGTAAACAAAGTAAAAAAACAGAAAAATGAAAACTCATTCACTCACCTATATAGTTATTATTACATGAAAATGGAAGAAAAAAAACAAAAATAAAAAACAAAACTTGAACTTACCCTTATGCTTATATCTAGCTAGGAAAGTAGTTAACACATGTGAAAGCAATGAGAGAGTGAAAATGGAAGAAGGGTCAATGAGCAATGAAAGAAAAATGGGGTGTTTTTGAAGTGTTTTGAAAGGAGAAAATAATAGTAAAAAAAAGAGGTGAAGATGAAGAAAGGAAAATGATGATGGTGATGAATCTTATACACGCATGCAAAAGAGGTTTTGGTGTTTTCTTTATCACGTGTAAAAGGCTTTGTGTCTGTCTTTTTTTACTTTGCTTTTTTGATTAGTTGTGAACTGTGTTTAACTCTTATATTTATGCAACAGAGAAAAAAACAAGAAAAAAATAAAGGAAAAATGGGAAAATATTAATGTTCCTAGAGAGAGAAAAAGAGAGAGAGAAAGATGAGTCCAAAAGATGTACTGAGGATTATAAAAGCAATCATACAAGAAAGAAGAATAATTCGAACTTGCAGTCATCTCTATTGCAGGCTTCTGCTATTTGTGTTTCCTTTTTCTTTTATCAATTTTTTTGATAATAATCAAAAATTGAATTTTAATCACATGCATCTGAAATTTTTTTAGTTGGTTGCAGTTATTTAGACATTCAATTTAGATAGATGATCTCGGAAGCACTTTGGTGACATTGTAGTTTGTGATATTGGTGACATTGACTAACTAGAATGTTATAAGTGGTTTTTTTCTTTATCTTTCACAAGTTTTTTTTTTGTTTTTTATACGTATGTGACATTGTGGTTGATAATATCATCTATGTCACCCAAATGTTATCGGACAATCTCACACACTTGAGAAAAGTTAGAAAGAGAAAACAATGTGTTTCTAAAATAATTAAAAGATGTGTATTTTTTTATTTAAATATTTGTGATCATGCAAAACTTCCTCTGTAACATTAGTCACTTTGTTATCTCGGACAAGAATTATATATATAATTGGGAGGTCTTTAAAAAAAATTATATATACAATTAGTTTATTGATTTTTTATATATTATTACTGACTTTATAATATTATCATCAATATGAAAATAGAAAGTACATGTGTTAAGTTTAAGTGTGAGTAATTAGTCCTACCTTAACTGAAAATAAATAAAATATTAGATAAATAAATAATTAATATATATATATAATGTTTAACGTTTTAGGTTATTTTTTAAGCAAAGGGAAATTTTCAATAAATAAAAAAAAAATACAAAAACTAAAGGGACATTAGACCTGACCTAACCTAGGTATAACTCAAACATGAATAAATCGTGATAGCATTGACCAAGTGAACCAGTCCTGATCTATCCTTACAAAATCTACTAATCACAGGCGCAACTCAATGAACCTGCGTACGGGTGTGAAATCAAGTTACAAAAAATATGAAGAGCGAACATTGAAAAGGAAAAAATAGGGTTTAAATTTGGCGAATGGATCGACCACCAACACGGTACCTAAAATCCAGGTACCAACAACTCCATAAACAAAGCAACAAGCATAAAAGCTCTTTTGAGCATTAACATCCTGAGAACCAGTCACAAGAACTGACATAGATAACCAACTGCTACCATAGTGGAGGCAGACCTAACGCCTTGAAACCTGCATATATCAACAAATCTTTAACATCAAAGAATTAAAGAAAGTCATACCACCAAACACAACACGTTTCAATCAGGTGTGTAAGAACCCAGGTTTAGACCCTCTCTTTTAATTAGGATATGATGTTTCCCTCTCTTTTGTAGAGTGACATCATATTCTGACCCCTAATCCAACTTGATGGGTGAGGGAGAGTGGATCATGATATTTAATCATTATATCAAAGTCTTCTTGTGGTGTAATCAAGAGGCATGTTTTGTTTGTGTTAAAAATGGTATAAGTATAGGATGTGAGATGACTCACATCAACTAGTGTTAGTTTGAATGTTTAAATGATATTCTTATTGATATCTAAAATACAAACTAAAGAGGAATGTTGTTTAATTTAAACATCTAAAAGTTGATAAACTATTTGATATTGTATAAAAATACATAATTTATAACTATTAGCTTAACTTAAAGATGAAAAAAAAAAAACTACTCTCTCCATCTCAAGTTTGATGTACTCTGATTTTCTTTTTTGTCTCAAATTATCGTATAAAACACTACCAATTATTTCCTTAATTATCGCATAAAACTCAAAAGGTATATCTTATTTGAGACAGCGGCAATAATAAATAAACAAAATCATATTTACACTATATTTTAATAGTTATAGTGTTGGACAACAAAATTTATTTTACAGATACTAACATTTTTCAAAGTAAAACAATGTTTATTAAAAAGGAAAGTGTTATCTTGGAAGTTGCATATTCAACTCGTTAGATATTGGTTTTTGCTAAGCAAAATTCTTACTTTTTTATACTTTAACATATGTTCTATGTGTACAAATTAACAAAAGGAAATGTTAACGAATGTCTTTAGTATTGTTTGAAGAACAAAAAATAAATGTAACTTTTAGATAGATAATGATGTAATCAGCTCTTTATTTGACTAACATATCTTAGAGTATTGTTTAATGAGGAATGTTATCAACACTCTCAAACATTCTCCCTTTTAGTGAGCGAAATAAATGTATATCTCACCATTTTATATGAGTTTCATTTTTAAAATGTAGATCCATATTAATTTAATCCAATTAAAGAATAAGTGTTAAAAACAGTGTTGGTAACACTACTTTTATTTAAACTCTTCCTGGGCACTCTTAAACAATGCTTTTAAGATATTTCTTTTTCTTTTTTTTTTTCAGGAAAAAAAAAGATATCTCTTAAATTAAAATGTTAACTTGTTCTCTTAAGACACGAATTAATAAATCAAATATAGTAATTTTTAGTTGAAAAGCTTGCATTGATTTAATTTTTAAATTTATAATAAATAAAATGCACAAAATTTGAGAAAATATTTATACATTTGAGTTTTATACTCCCTCCGTCCCGCAATAGATGACTCATTTGAAAATTTGTAATTTTGACTTAACTTACTTTGACCATATTTTTCTCTTAATATACAAAGAAAAATAATATCATATAAGATGTTAGATTTGTCTCGATGAGTATTTTCAAAATATCTAATTTCCATAATTTTTCTAATATATTATTCAAGATATCTAAGCTCAAAATTATGCATTGACATGCGTAATAAGGTTAACTGTATCAAATATTAAGAGACGGGGGGAGTAACATGTGTCTTAAAGACACAAGTTAGCATAACTTTTTTTAAAAGGTCTAACAAAGCGAATACTCTAACATGACATGACATCATTAGATCCCTTAAGAAAAAAAGACATGATTAGATTTTAAAAGTGTAATTAAGTTCCTTAAAAAAAAGTGTAATTAAGTTAAATAGTAATCCTACAATAATTTCACTGTTCTCTATGTAAATGTCCCAGCGATCTTTTTTTACAGTACTTTTTGTATAAGTGTTCACTGCCCATCATCCATTTACCTTGTGCTTGGGAAGCCTACCCTCGTAACGGTCGATTCATTTTGGGTCCACTTCTCCTAGTCATGTAAACAACACTTTTTTTATTTTATTTTTCGATTTTGTTAACGAGTGTCTCCAAAATAGTCTTTACAATCTTAAGTTTAGAAATCTTTTAAAAAATTATTATAATTTTTAATGCGTTGATTGCACGAATTTTATAAAACTTATTTTTCAAGCTCATTAAAGAGTGTCTCGGAACACTTGTCAGCATTTTCTTTTATTTTTTTATTATCATCACTTTTTTGGTATGATTCAGTGCTTCTCAGTGTTCCTGTTGAATGGTAGGCCATAAGAGTTACACTGTTGATGGATCTTGTTAGGTGGAATCTTGATTCTTGAATCTTGATCATGAATTTATGACTTTGATGGGTGTGGGGTGCAGTGGGACTTAAGGTGAATCCTAATCATTGGATTATGGTGTGTGAGGGACAAAATCTGAGGTAGTGATTGTTTATGATGATATACTCAGACTGTAAGAGGTTTTTTGGGTCCCACCACAAATGATATCCATGGTGGAAAATGAAGTGTAGGATTGGATCAGATCAAACCATACTCGATTGTAATTTGGATGGTTGCATATTTGAAAAACTAGTTCTTGATCATTGCTTGTTGACCCCAAGGATAGCCACATCATGTGCCACACTCTAGCTATCATGCACCAAATCTTATTTAATTCTAGTAGATGTTAATTGACAATTAAAATACTGAATTATAATCGTTGAAAAAATGACATTATATGTGACGAGAAAGTCTACTATAATCACAATCTCAAATAAAAAAGATCTAGGCACATTCATATAAACTAAAAAAATTAAAACAAAACTAATTTAATCACATAAATTAATATCATTGAATTTCATTATTTTTAAATTTTTTCCATTTTATATGAGTGTGTCCAAATCTTTTTGATTTGAGGTTGTGATCATAGAAAATTTTTTTATATGTAACACTTTTATATTTTTTTTTTTAAAAAGAATAGAATATACAAGTAATAGAATATAGTAAAATCGAATAAATTTTTATTCCATTATATAAAAAGTGAATAGAATAGAGTGAGTTATAATAATTCTATTTTATTTTATCCTTCTTAGCTACCATGTATGTAATTTAAGTATAGTTTTATAGCTTATATAAATAAAGTGTCTTCGATTCCCATTTTATGTTTATGACTATTGAGTTTAACTAGTATAATATCACTGATTGTTTCATTTAGTTTACTTATTCGACATGTGGACAAGCAACACAGAGATCTTTTATGCAACTCATTTGTCTTCTATGTGTTTCGTGTTATGGACTGAACGTAATAATAGACTTTTTAATAAAATCGAAAACACCATTTTTCAATTGTTGGACAAAGTAAAAATCCATTTGTATTGGTGGATGAATGCAGCTAATGTTATTTATGTAGTTTGGGTTCATAGTTGGTTGTTGTGTTCGCTTGTTTGTTTGAGCATTGGTTAGCCTGATTTTGTCTTCGGTTGTTTGGACTCATGGTTGTAAACTTTAGCCGTCTTCTTTAGACATGTCTTGCCTAAGTTGCGGCTTCTTTGTTATTACTAATATATATTCCATATTTGGTTGTTAAAAAAAACTTCAATAACTATGGAGTTTTTTTAAAGTATAGATCAACTTAATTGACAATTCATCCGTGGTTTTTTTTTTTTTTTAGGGAATCCGTGCTTAGTGTTTTATTTGTATGAAGGAAGAATCAGGTCCTATAAGAAATATATAGGAACATGTATTTATCGAAAAGAAAATAAATATGAACAACTAAAAAAAAAAGTTTGAGTGAAAAAAAAACATCAATAAACCATCATATGAATAAGAAAACCTACCGATTGATTTCCTAAGAGCATCCACAATGGAGACCTCAATTTTTGAGTACTTAAATGGTTCCCACATATATACATCACTCATTTATAATTTTTTAATAGTAGTACCTAATAAGTACCTAATCCCTCCAACCCAACATCTCACACAAAGTTCTTAAATGAGACCCATAAATCAACTATCAATAACTATATACCATTACATAACAATTTTTTAATATTAAAAAGGTGTGGGTTCCAATTAAGATTGGAGGTCTTAAGTGAGACCGTGAGTCTTATAAGACCCCCAAAAAATTTCTCCACAATGGAGGTACCTATTAAGTATCAGGTCTTAAATAGTTAAGACCCTTCCAATGTGGATGGTCTAATGGTATCTTTATGAGAGTTGAATTGAATATGAATAATTGTTATTTCTACGTGGATCTGTTTTCTTTTGTTTCAGGTTTCTATTCATAAAGAAACTAAAGTTATTAAAATGACTACGAGAGAGGGATATGGTGGGTGTATGATCTTAACATATATATGCAATGTGGTTTGCGCATTCAAAGACTTACGATGTTGTTTGGTTTACTTGTTGTCATAACTTCAAATTACGACACTTCCAAATACTTTAAAGAACAGGTGCAAATAAAGAACATTGTGATGGTTGTAGTCGTGAGTTGTGACAATAAACGAAACACCTCAACTACCGGATTATCATAATCCTTTACACCTTGCTCTACATCATCCTATAGGATTGATGCTTGTCATACTCGAATCATCAGGGGACAGGGAAAAAGGATATGTAAAGTATCTTCAATAATGTTACGTCACATAACCAACTCAAAAGATAATGTAACACCTTTATTGTTCAGACGTGCACGAGTAGGAAAACAATCAAAACATATCATATGGACCAAATTTTTCATCTTTGACGACGCTTTGAATTTTCATATATAATTTTAGGAGAATGCTAACCAGTGTCCTAAGGGCATTGGTTAAGTAATTAAAACAAAGTAATTAAAACAAGTAAGTTTTTAATAAAAAGTAGTATAATCGTTACTTGGTCAAATGTAATATCTTTTTTTTAACAAGCCAAAATGAAATTATATAATAAAAACAGAGGAGTCTCAAACGCACAAGGTGTGCCTTAGAGACTACTGCAGAAACCAAGAGTTACAACGGTTACAAACAGAGCACAGCAGAACAACATTAGCCTATACCCATACATACAAGGGGGTTAGACCACCACTGCTGAGTACCATAAACAAAGGTAGCTTTTTTAGCTTTCAGCAAACCTAAAGACAACATCTTAACCTTGTCTAATAAACAGGGAATGAGAGTTATAACATCATTAAACAGGAGAATGTTTCGTTCATTCCAAACCACCCAAGCACACAGAAGCCATACAAGTTGCAAAAAAGAACATCTAGCATTACCACCACCTGTCAAATGAATAAACTGTAAAAAATGGTTGGAAATATTATCAGTGTCCACCCCATCGCAGCCAATCCAATCACGCACCAAATACCATAGCGAACCAAAAGTATTACACAATAAAAGAGGTGTTGTGCCGTTTCAGGATGTCCGCAACCTGCAACACACAAGGACATGTCGTCCTCCAGCACACGTCTAGCAATCAGATTTGTCTTTGTTGGTAAACGATCACGAATGAGCCTCCACGCAAAAACTGAAACCTTCAAGCGAACCTGATTGTGCCACACCAAATCCAAAGCAGCATCCTCTCCAATAGGTTCCTGAGAGGTTAGCAAATCATATGCACCACGAACTGTGTAGCCACCGGACGGATCCGGAAGCCACACCCACTTATTTAAAACATTAGGAAACAAGGAAACATCAAGCAGTAAAGCCTTACACTCCTCTAACAAATCATTCTCCCACAACCACAACCTGCGCATCCACTTCCACAAAACCCTCCACTGCTCCGAATCAACAGAGAACAAGTTTGCCACGGACATGGACTTATTCTCCGTTAAATCAAACAGCCGACGAAAACACTCACAGCGAGGAACCTCCCCTATCCACCTATCATACCAAAACGAAGTTTCAATCCCATCACCTACCCTCCTCAACACATGGGTATGGAACCAGCTAGAACTACCATCACCATCCCTTTCCCTAATACGGCTCACCTCCCTCCACCAACAAGAAACACTTCGACCCCCTACCTCCAACCTGCCACCTAATTCGCCATATCTGGCAACTAAAACCCTATACCACATACCACCTCTGTCCACCAACACCATTTGCCTAACAAAGCAGTATTAAACTCCTTCAATTGCCTCACCCCCAAACCTCCATACTCCTTTTTTGAACAAATAGTTTT
>Ga0315914_1001154_pt1 | contig 38334 bp, 18 predicted proteins | sample MpolenodulesMG_FD_203920 | JGI IMG/M metagenome (GOLD analysis project Ga0315914, IMG submission 203920) | Medicago polymorpha root nodule microbial communities from Los Angeles, California, United States - elongated nodules | ecosystem: Host-associated > Plants > Roots > Nodule | place: USA...
GTAAGCGTTGGCTTTCCTCAAAATTTAGCTCTGTATCATTCCATGGATGCTTCTCCTTTAACCTTATACCATCCAACTCCATAGCCACTTCCTTCATACATGGTCTTTCCTCTCCTCGAAGTCTCAAACACCTCGCTGCAAGAATAGCAACCTCCTTAATCTCATTCTTGTTATCATCATTCAAAATTCCAACTTGAATAGCTTCAAAAAGTTTATCTTGTTGTAAACAAGACAAAAAGTGTATAGCAAGACTAATGGTCTCTTCTGGCCTGCTAAAAGAAAGAGGTTTGTCCCCGGTTAGAAGCTCTGCAAGAACTACACCAAAACTATAAACATCACTTTTCTCAGTTAATTGATGTGTTTGCATATACTCTGGGTCTAAGTATCCAAGTGTTCCTTGTACCACGGTTGCTATCTCGGTTTGATCAAGTGGAACCAATTTTGAAGCTCCGAAATCGGAAACTTTTGCAGTGTAATTGTCATCCAAGAGAATGTTGGTACTCTTAACATCTCTATGGATAATTGGAATTGATGCAGATGAATGTAGATACGATAAAGCTCCAGCTGTCTCTGCTGCTATCCTTAAACGTGTTTCCCATGTTGGATTATTTATTTTATTCTTAGTGTTTTGTATGAAATCGAAAAGTGTACCGTGGCTAACAAATTCATAGACCAAGGAAGGAACTTCTGTCTCTAAACAACACCCTAAAAGTTTGACAACATTCCTATGATTTATTTGGGACAGAATAACTACCTCGTTAATGAATTGCTCGATTTGATTTGCGTTTATTATTCTGGACTTTTTGATTGCGACGGTTTTGTTATCGGGTAAAACTCCTTTGAAAACAGTACCGAAACCTCCTTTTCCAATGATTAAGCTTTCGTCGTAGTTGTCGGTAGCTTTTTTAAGTTCCTTTTGTGTGAATATCTGAGCTGATTGAGACGTGTCTTCTCTTGTAGAGAGTTTTTGTAGCAAAATGAAACCACCATTTTGTTGAAAGAATTTTTGTTTTAGTTTGATGAGTTTTCTTTTTTGGTATATCAAACATAGAGATGAAATCCCGACAAATAGAATAATGATTCCAACACTTGATCCTGCATTTGAAATGTGTAGAAGCCAATTCTTAAATTATTCTATAAATAAACAGGGCCGGCCCTAGGCATAGGCCGAGAGTGCGACGGCCTAGGGCCCATGGCGGTAGGGGGCCAACAAATTTTTTATCGGTGGGGGTGTATATAGCAAGAACTGGATTTTGGGGTGTTTATATTGTAAAATATACCAACAGGCCCGAAACATTGATATGAAAGATTGGGCTAAAGTCTGTTATTGTTTTGGCCATTTTGATGTAATTTGCTATATATACCCCATATAAAACAACGCTTTCTATTTACACCCTCCCAAATAAAAATTTGAGTTTACTAGAGAAATTTCAGTCTACTTCACAGGAGCAATTGTTCTCTAATTCTATGGTATTTTGTTTAGTTTTAGTTTTTATGAAGTATTTGATTTATTTGAAGATGTTGCCTAAAAGAACTTTTATCTTGTAGTGAAAAGCAGAGAAAAAAACGAAATGAAGCGCTAATAAAATCATAAGAAGAAACTAAAAAAATTTATGATATATTATGTAAAGAGCCGTTTTCTCAAACTATGTCTAATTCCCCTAAAATGCTAGGAATAGCCCTATAAATAAATATCTATTATACCAGAATAGCTAACATGCTTAATCACTGTTTTTTTTTTCTCCCTTTTTTGCCTAATTTGAAGTTCAACTCAAGTTTAAGAAAATATGGGATATGCTTAGTGGCTTACCAATGACAACCTTGTTAATTACATCTTGTTTGTGACACCCTCCTCCCCTTGTTCCATTGCCGGATTGCCCCTTCGGACAAACACATATGTAATCTCCATTCAGGTTGTGACAATGATCTTCATTTATGCATGTGTGATTCGATGTCTTACACTCGTCAATGTCTGCAAGTGTATATAAGAGAAATAATTAGTTGGGTCATGTTAAAATATGTTACATATGTTGAGAATTTTATAAATGATAACTATTTATTGTGAAACATTAATTTTTAACTTTCTAAAAAAATATATAAAATTTTCACTTTAAGCTCTTTAACATGTGACTTTAAAACACATGTTTGCATTTTCCTTAATTAATTTTTTTGAAAGGAACATAAATAATCAATGTACTGTATTATCAAAAACAAAATACCTATATTAAAGTGAAAAATGAAATCACTTGAGTAAAATAAATGAAATAACTATAAACAATGATTTATGATTTTTCTTTAAAAACCAAATAATTGGTCATTTTTGCTTTCAACTTTCCAATATTTGACGGACTATAACAAAATAATACAATGCCAAAAAGAAAACCGATAAAATATAAACATATACACTTTTTTATTCCTAAAAAATAAACACTTTTTTTTTATATTTTTCAATATATAGATGAAATAGCACTGTCCGAAGTAGTGATGTCAATGAGTATCTATGGGTGCGGATAGTATGATACTCCTCTGTCCTGTTGGATAAATAAAATACTCGTGTCCGACCCGTACCCATATGGGTACCCACTATACGGGTAACCTGCAGGTATTGAGGTATCCATGGATTTTTGAATTTATTTATTTTTTTGTAGAAAGAATAATTTTTTCAATTATCAGAAAACTTCAACTTTTAAACATCCATGAATAATCCATTCAAATTTATAAATCATACATAATCCATACAAAATTTATGATTCTTACGTTGTGCATTTCAATTTACGAAGGAACGAAATACATGACATAAAAAAAAAAGTAACCAAGACACATAAAGAAATTACTGTACACTGAAGTGATGAATTTTTTCAAGATAAAAAAAGATTAAATCAATTCCCACTAAGAAGTTAGAAACAAATTGAAATATCCATCTATTCATCTAAAATTAGAAAGCTCTAAAATTTAAAATAAAAAACAAATAATCATGTTAAGAAGAAGAAAACCTAGCTGCACCAAGAGGGAAGAGGAAGAGAAAGTTGTGACATAAGAAAAAACCTTCCGTACAACCGTACTGTATCCATATCTATAAAATAACATGTAGTCAAATATCCATTTATTATATTCGTAGATACTTGTTTATCTATCTGTCCCGTATCAGTGACGGATTATACCCACAGATACTCGTGAGTATGGGTGTTTTTGTCACCCCTAGTCTGAAGTTCACCAATTTGGAATATGGGTACAGGTGGTATAACAATATTAGCATTTGCCAGCCAGTTCGGTTTCGTGTTAGAGAAGAAAAAACATATATAATTAGTGGACCAAAAAAGTTTGTTTTAAACAAATAGATTAATTGTCAGAGGATGATTTTGTAGACAAAAAATAACTATATGTAGAGGATGATATAAAATACCTTTGCAGCCATCTGGATGATACGGGTTTCCTTTAAAACCATCCCTACATTTGCATCGGTAACCAAAATCAATGTCTTCATCATCACAAACACTATTATTCTTGCAAGCATAATCATCTTCACCCTTTGAAGCCGTACAATTTTTACTTCTAACACTCCAATCAAGAATCAAAGGAAGCTTCGTGTGAGGAAATTTGTCCAAATGAGAAACAGAAAAATTATAATATCCATTTTTAACAACAAAAGAATAACTACACAAAGTATCCATGGAATTAGGAAAATCAAAAACTTGTACACTTATATTCCTCATCATATATATGTGGAATATCAACTTGACAACAACCAATACCAGAACATGTTCCGCTTTCAATTCTCTTTCTATTACGGTTACATCTTGTTAAGCAACCGGTGGAATATGTTTCGTTGTCGTAAATGCTGTTGAGATAACCGATACTGTCACAACCAACTGTTAAGAACTTATTTTCTCTGGGTGATATGCTGAACCTGCTGTCAGTAATGTGTAAAGTAGGTTCAGAGTAACTTCCGTCAATACAATCGCTGGAGACATAAAACGACACTTCAAGTTGTCCTTCCAGGACGCTTATGTTGGAAACTAGTACATTGCCCCAAAATAATTCTGTGTTGTTTTTACATGTGAGTTTAAATTTGGGCTCTAGGTAACAGCGACCTTTGTTTGGTATTGAAGAATTGGATATTCCAAATGGATATGGAACTTTTACATTTGCACATGTGTTTTTGCACCCAGGTAGGGATGAAGGAAAGGATTCATTGGATGCAAATGCTGGTGGGTTGTTGTGGTTTTTGATGAATGTCATTTACCTTTGATTTTCTCAGTTTTGATTTTTTTATTGGGATTATGGGTTTTGATAAAGGAGAATCTTAAAAAGTAAATTGGATTAGAATATGAAAACACGAATAATTTTAATAGGTGTTTTGTGTATTTTATTTTATTTTTTTATGAAAGAGATGAAGGTATGAATATAGCTATGAAGATCTGAGTGAGGTTTTAATTAATTTATTTAATAAAAATTAAATAATAAGTTGTTTTGTTTATTGATTAGGAGTCACCACATCATCGTTTAACTTCCACGTAAGCATCTTTAACAGAGTTGGATGGAAAATAACTATGGTGTAAACATTATTCAACTTAAAGGATCAATATGAAAATAAAGAAATTTAAAGGACTGATTTGGAAAAAACTTCAATTTTAAAAGACTTTAGAAGGTATTTGACCAATATTTTAAGTTTATAAGTTTATAAGGTTTATATATTCCAATTAATACAATCTTTAACAATCAAATTGTACATTGTTGACAATTGCTCCTTGTTAAGCTAATAATTTAAATTTAAAGATGTATCTTGTTATGATCGAAATCATCAATGTTATGCTAATAAGTTTCAGAAAATGTCTAATGTGAATGAATAGCGTATACATCTTAGGAGAGAAAGAGATTAAACAAAGTGATGCAATATATATGATAGATTAGTGAGAGATACTCTTAAAATTGTGGTTGGATTTAACACAACGTTACCAAACCGGCTTGTGACGTGATGATTGTTTCAATTTAGAAACATTTGTTCATGTTATCTCTTATCTGATGCGAGACTCTTTAGCACAACCTCTCACGTCCAAGGCTAAACATTTGAATGTGGATATAAATGGCGGGTAGCCTGATATGCTTTCTCAAAGTTATGCTTTATTGAAGGTTGAAAAGAAGGCAAAGTTCCTTTTCAGAAAGAAGGTCAAGTTGTACCAGTAGCCATGTAGGTCCTTCATCATCGAGTGTGGTGAAACTCATACGGAAAAAGTCACGCATATAGTTTTGTCTTTTGATTACAAGGCTTGAATAAACTTCGTAATAGGGCTCATTGAAACCGAGAGGAAAGGATTCAGATTCTTTATTGATTGATTGATTTTTATTTTTGATCCATGTTGCTCTATTATTTGAGTAATCTTGTGTCCATTGGATGAATGAGATTGTGAGTGGAGATTTCATGTGGATAGAATTTGAGATCATGGAATGTGGTGGATCCATTGCAAATTTCTGTACTTGAAGTTAATTATTGTTTTTTTTTAATTTTTAGAGTGGTTAAAGTGTTATCACGTTATGCTGCTTAAATTAGATAGTAGTACATCTTTGACACATCTCTTTTCATAATATGATGAGTGACATCTTTAATTAATTAACGTACTAGTACTACACCAATTACAAATCACCTAATACAGGCACAAGAAGATTTAATTGCATTCTTGAGATTGAGCGATGATGACAGTTCCAGGATCATAATCACATAACATGAGTATAAAATTTATTTATAAAAAATTATTCCAAAATTATTAATTAATTAATTTCCATTTTTCCGGTCAAATGAATGGTTTTTTAATGTAAAATAGGCTAAGTGCGTTAAGTTTCGGGGGTTCATAAGGATTAAAGTATGCCTCAAGATCTCCTCAACTTAAGTTGGAAGAAATTCTTTTCTGTTCATAAACACAAGCAAAAAGTTTTTAGACACAAACAAATGCCGGCCCAAGATTTTAATTAGAGAAACTCCAACTTCTCTCTAAACTTTTTTTCTTCTTCGTTCATCGAGGAGGGGTGGTTTTAGGTCATTTTTTGACATAGAATCACCCCTCTACATCTTTTTTCCCATTTTTCTTTCAATCTAAATAAGTGGTTTTCACATATATCAAGTTTTTCCTATTCTGTTTTTTGTGATTTCGTCGTCTAAGTGCGTCGTTGTGTTGTTCGTCGTCTTGTGCGGTGTTTGATTTCATGTCTTGTCGCCAATGTTCTGCATATCGAGTGTTAACACTCCGAGTTTACGTTTTTAGGTACCAAAATCGTGTAAACTCGGAGGTAATTAAACTCGGTTTCTGGTAAAATCGGATGGTTTGACCGAGTTAACACTCGGTAAACTCGTGTAAACTCGATCGAGTTTTATGAGTTTACATCTAACAAAAAAAAATACGCTCTTTTTTTGGGCCCATTTTTTTCAAAATCCAATTACTTTTCTACAAAGACCAAAGACTGAAACGTTTACTGAATAGTTACCTTTATAGTAAAACGTTGTTCATGAGATGAAACGTTTCTTTTTCTATCTCCTCTAAGTTCTCAAACCATGAATAGGGAGCACATACCAGTTAGGGTTGCGATTCCGATGGTGGAAATTCATATTTTGACGCCGATGATTGCGACACCGGTTAGGGTTGTTGTGGTGTTATTTGTTTTTTTGAAGAAATTAACTAGTTTATTTTTTAGATAGTTTTATTAACAACTTTAGGAACTTATGAAACTTGCTTTTTTGGATGGTTTTATGGATGACTTAAATTTAGAGACTTATGAAACTAATGATTTTGTGCGTTAATTTTTGTATTTTGATGCTAAGTTGAGCATACCATTTTATTATGGTAGTTTAGTATAATTTTTCATTGAAATTAAGTCATATTTTGCACTATTGATCTATTTACAATATTATATTAGCTTACATATGTCATGCATATAATAAATTTTATATAATTTTAATATTTGGTAAACTCGTACGAGTTCTCGAGTTGAGTTTACGAGTCGAGTTTACCTAGGCAAAACGAGTTGAGGTAAACTTTTGAGTTGTAAAACGTTGCTTGTCGCAGTGTTCGTTTAGTTCCTATTGAAAGATCGATATCAGTCAATTACAAATTCAACCAATGATTTGGGCGTCAACATTGCAGATCCAGAAGCATGAGTATTTCAGTGACTTAGGTTTTATCATATTATTTGTAGGCATTTTTTCGTTGTATGCTATTAACTTGGGTGTTGTGAGTTTGTTCACAAATTCACCCTATACGTTTTTAGCGATGTTTGTATCCGATGTACTCTATCAATTTGAATGAATGAATATCGTTTTGTTTTTGTCAAAAATAAATAAATTTAGACACACATAATTGATCAAAATTAAAGCAAAAATAATTAAATTATATGACTAATTTCTTTTTCATTTATTTTGCTCTACTTGTATGAATGTGTCCAAACTTTTTTTATTTGTATTTATATTCAAGCAGATATTCCTCCTTAAGTTGGTAGCCGGCGTTGAACCCATGTCCTTACGAAACATGAGCCCAACTACTTACCAACTTTACTACTTTATTTTATTTTTATACCCAATTTAATGTGAGATTTTTGTTTGAGTAATATTAATATATTATTTCATTCAAATTGGTATAATATATCACATCTAACCATAGATTTCACATCAATAAAAACGGAAATAACGATGAGTCTACGAACAATAATTCATCATGTAAGTAAATTGCATAAAATGGAAAAACTTTTACAAATAATATCACAAAATCATAGTTACTAGACTATCCTTGTTTTCTTCAATATTCAATATGATAAAATAATCATTGATTGAATCTAAAATCGAATTTTATCCGTCAATTTGAACCAAACAAACAAAGCATTAAGATGAGAAATCAAACAACGCTACACAAAAACGACTAGCTAAAAATGCAGCATTGACATAATGAAATCATGAAAAGATACAAGAAAGAAAACTATGATCTTTATAAAAATCATTTATTTAGATTAAAAGGGGAAAATCATTGAGATAAATTTTTGACTTGATTTGTGGTTGGATGAGGTCGGTTTGTATCAAAGGTGTGTCAGGTTATTTGTTCTAGCTTTTGAACAACTTTTATGAAGACACCAAAAACCAACTCAGACCGGAAAAAAGGTGAAAAATGCATAGCCGCGAAATGCCAAAATGTCTCTTGCACTCTGCATACAGGCTGAAGCGCCATGTGTAAGATAATGAAATTGCTTGCCTTTTCATTATGTGAATAGAATATATATGTATATACATGTGTAGGTCAACTATCTAATTATGATAGAGCATAATTACAGGAAAATAATTATAACTAATTATGACTAATATTCTATTCTATCACACCTTCGCAGTCGAAGCGGGAGGCTCACGGATGCTTATACTGGTCTGGAAATCATCAAAGAGAATACGAGGAAGCCCTTTGGTGAAGATGTTTGCAATCTCGTGTCTTGAGGGAACACAAATAACATGTGCCGGACCACAAGCTACTTTTTCCTGAACAAAATTAATGTCCATCTCAATGTGTTTGGTACGCTGATGCTGCACAGGATTACCAAATAGGTAGATGAAACTAATATTGTCACAATACACCAGAGCGGCCTGAGAAATGGGAAAATGAAGCTCCAATAGAAGATTGCGAATCCAAAATGATTCAAGGACAACATTTGCAACGCCCCTATATTCAGCTTAAGCACTAGAAGGAGAAAGAGTAGGTTGCCTTTTGGAAGACCAAAAGATAGGGTTGTCACCGAGAAAAACACAGTACCCAGATGTTGAGCGTCGAGTTTCAGGACATCCACGCCAATCAGCATCCGTGTAGGAGATTAGCTTGGTAACTGGGGATGGTGATAAATGTAATCCAAAGTGCATGATACCCTGTACATAACGCATAATTCGCTTGATATACAAATGATCACTAGTGGATTTAAGGAAAACACTAGTGAGATTTTAGTTGCTGTAAAAGTGCTCAACAATACACCGGGAGAAGAAAAAGAGTTCATTACTGAAATGGAAATTAAGGGAAAAATCTACGTCATCAACGTTGTTCGTTTGCTTGGGTTTTGTGCAGATGGAATTCACCGCATTCTTGTATACAATTTGTTTCCAAAAGGTTCTCTACAAAGCTTCAGTTTTCCACCTGATAAAAAAGACAATTTAATGGGGTGGGAGAAGCTACAACAAATTTTCCTTAGTATAGAAAAAGGAATTGAGTATCTTCATGAAGGATGTATCCATCCAATTCTTCACTTTGACATCAACCCTCACAATGTTTTGCAAGATGACACATTCACGCCAAAAATTTCAGATTTTGGTCTCGCCAAATTATGTTCTAAGAACCATTTTTTGGTGTCCATAACCTCTGGTAGAGGAAACTTGGGATATATGGCGCCTGAAGTTTTGTCACAAAATGTTGGAAATGTTTGATATTTACAGTTACGGGATGTTGATGCATGAAATGGTTGGAGAAAGAAAGAATGTAGATTCATCATCCACAAAAAATCTTCATGTTTTATACCCATAATGGATTCATAACTTATTGGAAAGAGACGTATATATAACTATTGAAGCTTAAGGTGATGTTAAATTTGCAAAGAAACTCGCAATTGCGGAATATTAGTTTATTCAATGGCAACCAATAAATCTTCCTTCCATAAAAACTGTCATGCATGAAAATGTTGGAAACAAGAGATCACAACCATTTGACTATTCCACCTAAGACCTTTTCATTCCACCAATTCCATTACCATTAGTGAAGGCTCTTTAACAGGACGACCTTTTCAAATGGAAGTGATTCAAAAATAAAGGAACGATAATCATCTGAGATTAAGCAAAACAATTTCTTTATGTTAAATTGATTTCTTTTCTTTGAATATGCACTCAATCCTAAGATTAACCTTTTAGCTCAAACATAGCCACGTGAAGGAATAAAAACATCAAATTTTTACATTTAAATTAGATCAAATTATTAAAATCTAGTTTAAAAAATATTTATTCCTAAAATGATGATTAATTAAACCTAGGCACTCAATTTTAAAAACTGTTAATATCCCAACCCAGTATAATACAATTTATCCTACACAAAAACATGTTAAAATTACAATTAGATTCAAGTAGAGTGTGCTATTATTAAGCTTATGATATTTTTAGGGACACTGAACAGAATGGAAGAGTAGAATTTCAAAAGAACAAGTGTTTTAGGTATGATGGATTCTAACAAGTGTCAAGAAGACAAGAAGTATTCTCTAATAGAGGATTAGTCATGTCTTCCCCCGAATCGCCAAAACTAATGAAGTCACTGGATGTTGTTTGGTGTGAGCTGGTTGTTTCATCTGTTGAAATTGTTTCATCTGGATACATGGTGGGTTCTTGAGGCATTTCTATGCTTTGAATATCTCCTTCAAGCATTTCAACTACTTTACTCATTGAGGGGCGATCATTCGGCTTCAGTTGTATACACCAAAGAGCAACCATGATCATCTTTTTTACGATTTTCATATCCTCCTCTGTGACATCTTCTATTTCTCTTTCTCCCTCTTTTTCAAGTTGATCATATACTCAAAAGGGAAAATAAATCTGGCTTGAATGCTCCGTATTGGAATCGAGGTTTTTCCTCTTGCTTGCCATCTCCATCAAAGGCATCCCAAAGCTATAAACATCAGCTTTATAGAACACTCCCCCAATACTTTTGTAGAACAATTCTGGAGCCATGTATCCAATTGTTCCTTTAGTTGCGGTCATTGTTACAATGCTATTCTTTACTGAATATAGCTTTGCCAGCCCAAAGTCAGATATCTTTGGGATAAAGTTCTTGTCAAGCAAGACATTGTGGGGCTTAATATGAAAATGCAAAATCTTCATTTCACATCCATGGTGGAGATAAGCAATCCCACGAGCTACTTCTTCTGACATATCATGTATTCTTTTGTAGCTTAAATTTATAGTCCCTTCTTTAGAGAAAATAAATTTATCAAGAGATCCATTAGACATGAATTCATAAATAAGAGTGGGTTTATTTGATCCCTCAATACAAAATCCATGTAATTGAACCATATTTAAATGATGTATTCTTCCAATATTTGTGACTTCACTGATAAAGTCTTGCTCGTTTCCTTTAAGATTACCCCAACATCTTTATTACCACACAAACCCTCCTTCGCCCAACTTTTCAATGAAACGTCACGGGGATGTTGTGATCTCTTTTTAACTGTATGAGTTATCATAAAAAAAAAAATGCATGGCATGGTGATCTTTTTATGACATTATAAATTAAAATATATTTAATTCGTACCCATTGACAAACCTAAGGCCAATATGCTATTGTAATAATTTAATAAAAACATTCTGTCAAAAATAATATTTCTTTTTTGAAAAAGTTAAACTAGCCCACTCAAATTGACACCAGAGGAAATTGATACTGAGACCTTGAGGAGGAGCACAATCCCAAGTCATTCTGTCAAAAATAATATTGTTTACACACATGCAGCACATTTGCAATTGTGAATTTGTTGTCTTTTACGAGTTGCATAGAATTTGGATGATCATCAATGATCTAATGGATAGGACTGATTGATTTAATTTTTTAAACTCTTAGATATGGTATCATCTATTCAAGTGAATAGTTTTGTTCTAGCAGTATATAGTGTATTTTGTTCTAGACAATACTTCTGAAGACAAACTCTTTTTTATAAATATTAATACTTGAGGACACACTACTACACTGTTAATTTTTGTCCATCATAAATAGTACATCAAATAAAATCTTACTACAAAGTGAATTCGAAATCAATCAAACAGAAATAGAAATATAAATATTTTCACATGTCACAATCATCTTCCATCATCCTCGGCAATCAACGGTTGATCTTTCAAGCTATCATACCCACTATATCCAAGGTTATAGCTATCACCAGTTTCATCATAAAAGCTAGAAGATGCCTCATGAAGTAAGCGTTGGCTTTCCCCAAAATTTAGCTCTGTATCATTCCATGGATGCTTCTCCTTTAACCTTATACCATCCAACTCCATAGCCACTTCCTTCATACTAGGTCTTTCCTCTCCTCGAAGTCTCAAACACTTTGCTGCAAGAATAGCAACCTCCTTAATCTCTCCCTTGTTATCATCATTCAAAATTCCAACTTGAATAGCTTCAAAAAGTTTATCTTGTTTTAAACAAAACAAAAAGTGCATAGCAAGACTAATGGTCTCTTCTGGCCTGTTAAAATCAAGAGGTTTGTCCCCGGTTAGAAGTTCTGCAAGAACTACTCCAAAGCTATAAACATCACTTTTCTCCGTTAATTGATGTGTTTGCATGTACTCTGGGTCTAAGTATCCAAGTGTTCCTTGTACCACTGTTGCTATCTCTGTTTGATCAAGTGGAACCAATTTTGAAGCTCCGAAATCGGAAACTTTTGCAGTGTAATTGTCATCCAAGAGAATGTTGGTACTCTTAACATCTCTATGGATAATTGGAATTGATGCAGATGAATGTAGATAAGATAAAGATTCCGCTGTCTCTGCTGCTATCCTTAAACGTGTTTCCCATGTTGGATTATTTATTTTATCCTTAGTATAGTGTATGTACTCGAAAAGTGTTCCGTGGCTAACGAATTCATAGACCAAGGAAGGAACTTCTGTCTCTAAACAACACCCTAAAAGTTTGACAACATTCCTATGATTTATTTGGGACAGAATAACTACCTCGTTAATGAATTGCTCGATTTGATTTGCGTCTATTATTCTGGACTTTTTGACAGCCACGATTCTGTTATCGGGTAAAACTCCTTTGAAAACTGTACCAAAACCTCCTTTGCCAATGATTAAGCTTTCGTCGTAGTTGTTGGTAGCTTTTTTAAGTTCCTTTTCTGTGAATATCTGAGCAGATTGAGACGTGTCTTCTCTTGTAGAGAGTTTTTGTAGCAAAATGAAACCACCATTTTGTTGAAAGAATTTTTGCTTTAGTTTGATGAGTTTTCTTTTTTGGTATATCAAGTATAGAGATGAAATCCCCACAAATAGAATAATGATTCCAGCACTTGATCCTGCATTTGAAATGTGTAAAAGCCAATTCTTAAACTATACTACAAATCAAATATCAAAAGCTAACTGGTTTTATCACATTTATCTCATAACCCTTAAATTCTTCAGATAAAAAAATTCTGATAAGTAGAATTTCGACTTTAAGTTAAGAAAATTTGAATAAAAATTGTATTGGTTTCAGTAATGGAACTCTGTATTAATTCAATCTTAATTAAAAACAAGTATCTAATTGAAAATTTGGGATATTCTTAGAGGCTTACCAATGACAACCTTGGTAACTACATCTTGTGTATGACACCCTCCTTGTTTTGTTCCATTTCCAGATTGCCCCTTCGGACAAAAACATTCGTGACTTCCATCCTTATTGCGACAGTGATTTTCATCTATGCATGTGTTATTCGATGTCTTACATTCGTCAATGTCTGCACGTGTATATAAGAGAAATAATTAATTGGGTCATGCTAAAATGTGTTACATATGTTAAGGATTTTCTAAATGGTAACTATTTATTATGAAACATTAATTTTCAACTTTTTTAAAAAATAAACAAAATTTCCACTTTAAGTTTTCTAACATGTGCCTTTAATGTTTGTCGAAAAAAAAACATGTGCCTTTAAAACACATGTTAGCATTTTCCTTAATTCATATTTTTTCAAAGGAATATAAATCATTAATGCACTGTATTATCAAAAACGAAATACCTATATTAAAGTGAAAAATTAAATCAGTTAGGTAAAATAAATGAAATAACTATAAACAATGATTTATGCTTTTTCTTTAAAAAAAAATTATTGGTGATTTTTGCTTATGAAATAGAAACCGCATAGAAACTAATTCTAACATCAACCTTCGAAAGTTTGACGGACTAATAACAAAAAAACAACGCCTAGAAGAAGAAAACAGATAAAATATAAACATATACACTATTTTATCCCTAAAAAATAAACACTTATTTTTTATATTTTTTCAATCTATAGATGAAGTAGCACGCTACGAAGTAGGAATGTCAATGAGTATCCATGGGTACGGATAGTATGATACCCATCCCCGTCCCGTTGGATAAATAAAATACTCATGTCCATCTCGTACCTGCATGGGTACCCACTATACGGGCAACCCGTAGGTATTGAGGTATTCATGGTACCAATGGATTATTAAGAAAACTTCAACTTTTAAACATCTATACATAATCCATTCAAATTTATAAATCATACATAATGCATACAAAATTCATGATTCTTACATCGTGCGTTTCAATTTACGAAGGAACAAAATACATGACATAAAAGAAAAAGTAACCAAGACACATATAAAATAACAGTGAGGTGATGAATTTTTTCAAGACAAAAAAAGATTAAATCAATTTCAACAGAGAAGTTAGAACCAAATTGAAATATTCATGTATTCATCTAAAATTATAAAGCTATAAAATTTAAAATAAAAAACAAATAATCATGTTAAGAAGATGAAAACCTAGCTACACCAAACGGGATGAGGAAGAGAAAGTTGTGACATAAGAAAAATGATGTCGTACAACCGTACAGTAAGCTAAACTAGCATTTGCCGGCCAGTTCAGTTTCGTGTTAGAGAAGAAAATATATATATAATTAGTGGAATCAAAAAAGTTTGTTTTTAAACTAACAGATTAATTGTCAGAGGATGATTTTGTAGACAAAAAAAAATTAGATGTAGAGGATGAATTAAAATACCTATGCAGCCATCTGGAAGATACGGGTTTCCTTTAAAACCATCCCTACATTTGCATCGGTAACCAAAATCAATATCTTCATCATCACAAACACTATTATTCTTGCAAGCATAATCATGTTCACCCTTTGAAGCCGTACAGTTTTTATTTCCAACACTCCAATCAAGAATCAAAGGAAGCTCCTGGTAAGGAAATTTGTCCAAATGAGAAACATTAAACTTATAATCTCCATTTTTAACAACAAAAGAATAGCTTCATCTCAAAGATTCATTGGAATCAAAAAAACCAGAAGCTTCTATACTTATATTCCTCATCTTTGGTGGAATATCAACTTCACAACAACCAATACCCGAACATGTTCCGTTTTCAATTCTCTTTCGATTACCGTTACATCTTGTTAAGCAACCGGTGGAATATGTTTCGTTGTCGAAAATGCTGTTGAGATAACCGTAACTATCACAACCAACTGTTAAGAACTTGTTTTCTTTGCGTGATATGCTGAACGTGCCAGTAGTGTCTAAAAATGGCAGAATACTGGAAATGTTATCTTTGTAATTACAATAAACTGAGACATAATTTAACACTTTTAGTTGACCTTGGAGGAAATTTATGTTGGTAACTCGTACATTGTCCCAGAGTAATTCTTTGTTGTTTTTACACATGAGTTGAAATTTGGACTCTAGGTAACAGGGACCTTTATTTGGTATTGATGAATTTGATATTCCAAATGGAAATGGAATATTTTTGACATTTCCACATGTGTTTTTGCATCCGGGTAAGGATGAAGAAAAGGATTCATTGGATCCAAATACTACTGTTACCATGGTTATTGCTGTTACCATTAAAATTTAGCATAGTTGTGTGAACTTTGTGTTTTGTTTCATTGTGTTTATTTGTTTCAATTGACAAGTTCCTTGCATTGTGTTTATATATATGTGACATTTTAAGTTTACAAGGTTTCATTGCTGGCTGGGTGGAAAGAAAGATTTAAGTTACCATAAGGTCAAAAAATATCAACCCACCATGGTTACAGTCAAAAGAAGAGGACCCCACTTTGGGACTGTGCTGACTGTATGTAGTGATAAACCATTGTACATGTTTTGTTTTAGCCGAATGTAGGCGGTGTGAACCGGTAAGGCACCATTTCACAAATAAGAGTAGCTTTTAAATATTCACAACCCAAATCAATTTTATTTAGACATTTTGTAACCAAAAAAATAAAAAATATGACATTTTAAACAAAAAATGCCATCCCCAGCAAATAACAAACTTTAATTGGAGCAAATTTAATTCGCGAGACCTTCGCTATAAAGATTAATGTTTTATCAAGGTTTACGAGCCCCTTAAATAAAAATATTTAATTAAAACTATGTAATTTCTTTTTCCACGTTCTTCATCTCTTGTGGACTCTTCATTTTAACTATTTTTCCCTCTTCAAATTTCATAAACTGAATTATATTTAATGTTTTTTGAATTATAAAATTTGAAATGTATTTGACTCAGTTTAGTGTCCTTTACTACTATTAATGTTTCTTCGATCACAAAAGTACACAATCTAATATTATGTTATCGGTTAATAAGTTTTGGAAAATGTCTAATGTAAATAAATAATATATACATCTTAGGTGAGAAAGAGATTAAAGAAAGTGATGCATTATATATGATAGATTAGTGATATGATTGAAAGTAAGAGATAGTCTTAGAAATCGTCGTTGGATCTAACACAACGTTACAAAACCGAATTGTGACGTGAGGATTATCCCAATTTAAAAACACTTGTTCATGTCATCTCTTATCTGATGTGAGACTCTTTAACACACCCTCTCATGACCAAAGCTAGACATTTGGATTGTGGATATAAATGGCGGGTAGCCTGATAGCGAGAAACTTGATAGCAAGTGTCTCAATGGATATTAGAGAAGACTCCGATATCATTTTATAAATCATGGTTGGATTTAATACAACCTCACAAAATCGACTTATGAGATGTTGATTGCCCCACTATAACAGTTGTTAGAGTCATCTCTTATCCGACACGAAACTCTAACAAATAGAAATATAATAAGATATTAAATGAATTTATAAGAATACATATGATGCTTAAATATAAGGATAAAGCTAAGTCTAGCGAACAAAATCATCCCGAAATCTTCAAGAATACAGTTCATTGACTAATTAACACCACCACGAGATGTATTCTGCTAATTCAGGAGTTAAATCACAAAAACTGCATTTTGGTTCGTGAATTTCTAAGATATTAAAACAAAATGTTGACATTCTATAAAAGATGTACGCTGTGTGTGGTTCGTGAATTTCTGTGAAAGATCATTTCGCTGGATATAGCAGCGCTCAAGATATAATGGTTGTACTAGTAGCCCTACAAGTCCTTCGTCATCGAGTGTGGGTGTAAACTTATTATACTGAAAAAGTCACGCATATAGGTTTTTCTTTTTATTAACAGGCTTGATTAATTTCCTAATAGGGCTAATTGAAATCGAGAGGATTTAGATTCTTTATTGATTGATTGATTTTTATTTTGGATCCATGTTGCTCTATGATTTGAGTAATCTTGTGGCCAATGGGATTAATGAGATTGAGAGTGGAGATTTCATGTGGATAGAATTTGAGATCATGGAATGTGGTGGATCCATTGCAAATTTATGTACTTGGAGTTATTATTGTGTTGTTTGAATTTTTAGAGTGGTTAATGTGTTATCACATTATGCTACTTAAATTAGACAGTAGTACATCTTTGACACATCTTTTTTCATATTATGATGAGTGTTTTCAACTTAATAAATTCATCAACTTCATATTATAACAATAGTACATCTTTAATTAATTGACGTACAAGAAAAATTCCCTGCATTCTTGAAATTGCGCGATGATGACAGTTCCAGGATCATAATCACATGAGTAAAAAAATGAGTAAGTAAATATACAGTTTCAACTCATCAAATGGTATTGATTTGTGTTTTTACCCCTGGTTCTGATTTTTAAAATTTATTTATACAAAATTATTCCAAAATTATTAATGAATTTTCATTTTTCCGGTCAAATGAATGGTTTTTTTAATGTAAAAGAGGCTAAGTGCGCCAAGATCTCCTCAACTTAAGTTGGGAGAAATTCTTTTTTAGTCAAAAACACAAGCAAAAAGTTTTTTTTTAAGAAGAGCAAAAAGTTTTTAGACACACATAATCGAACAAAATTAAAGAAAAAAATAATTGAATGATGTGCCTAATTTCTTTTTCATTTATTTTGCTCTATTTGTATGAGTGTGCCCAAATCTTTTTTTATTTGTATTTGTGTTCAAGTAAGTCTTCTTCGTTTGATTGGTAGCGGACATTGAACTCATGTCCTTACGAGACATGGGCCCAACTCCTAACCAACCTTCATTGGCATAATTTTTTTCTTCAATTGTATAAGAAATATTTTGGTGTATTTTCGTGTTACTTGTTATAAGAAAAAGAAACTTATTTTCAAATGCACTTGTTGTTTTATTTTATAATTTCAACCAAACGAACAAAACACTATGATGAGAAATCAAACAACGCAGTAGCTAAAAACAAAACATTGAGATAATGAAATCATGAAGAGAAACAAGAAAGAAAACTATGATCTTTATAAAAAATCATTTATTTTGATTAAAAGGGGAAAACAAGATGGGGTGAATCGCTCATTTTCAATAGATGAAGAATATAAAACTTAGAGAAAATGAGAGGGTTATTATAAAAAATCAGGGCCGACTAGGATCATTGATGATTAGAGTATATTTGAAATAAGACTATTACTTTTTCGACCTGTTTGTTTCTAGCGCACCCTATTTTTTTTTCCAAAAATACCAATCGTCTGGATTATATAATCCGAACTAATTTTGGATTATATAAATCCGAAACTTTTTGAGCCTTTTGGAGCTTGTAGCACCATGAGGGATCTTGATGCTAAAGTGCATTGATTGGGTTTGGATTATATAATATGGACTGACTTTGGACATTCGGATTATATAATAAATGTGTCAAACACCACGTAAAATGTCAACATCTGGGGTAAAAAATGAGGTTTCCGGATATAATCCGGAATGTGTAAAACCAGTCCAGAATATATAATCCGAACTACATCAGAAGAGAGACAGTATTGACTGTTTTGGGCTGAAACATGCATTTGGCGCATTAGATTGCTTCTCAATGATATAACCATGCATTTGACCATATGTTCAAACATAAAATTTAATTCAAAACAACAATTAACAACACAACATAATTTTCAAAACAAAACATTAATAAAAAATAAAAATAAAAATAATTCAAATGTTACATCACCGAATATTCAAACATAACATAACTTAATTCAAAACAACAATTAACAACACAACATAATTTTCAAAACAAAACATTAATAAAATATAAAAATAAAAATAATTCAAATGTTACATCACTGAATATTCAAACATAACATAATCAAAAATTAAAATAATCCAATGGTTACACCCCTGCCACCCTCAACATTACGCCTACAACGATAAACCTTCCCTCTATGAACTTCTCTCAAGACTTCCTCCAAATATTGTCATGCCTCAGACCCTTACAACACCACATCAGTGGACATAAAAACATATATATGCTCTCCAATATGGCCCAACCTTCCACCCAGCTCTAAGAACCCATGCTCTCCATCCTCCTCAATCGCAATTTCATCAAAGGCCTCTTGATTTGCTGGTCTTGGGACCTGAACATCCTCCAGTGAATGAATCATGCGTGGATGTGAGATGTTGTAATACCATTTGATGTATCCTTCTTCCCCCTCCACACACTGCAGTGCACAGTGACCCAACTGTTGAGGTGTCAGCGCATGATCAATATGGTGCTGAAAGCAGTAGGTCCACTAAGGTCTCCTGGGGAGGTGCATTTTCATATGGATGTCTGGGGACGGTCTGTTAGTACCCAAACTGATGAAGCACCCGCTCCAGAAGATATCTTACCTTGTTGTTACCGTATCTGAGCCATCCAGAGTAAAGGCTGCACGCTCAAATGGACATGCAACATGGTGCTCTCCATATGTGGCCATGATAACTCCCGCTAGATCCAACTAATCCAGATGCCCTTTGTACTCGTCTGGTGCAAACAAACATACCCATGGTACAAAAAGCACGGTGCGTGGATGTTGACGTTCTCGATATCCACCCCACGCATCCTTGTTGCCTGTACCCCTAAAATAATGATACACCTAAGCCTGAAACAAAGAAAATCCTATATAATTATTCAAACAATCAACAATTATAGATGAAAAAACAAACATAATTATTTATTTATACTTGGAACAAAGTCAAGTATCTTGATAAATGCTTGGTGTTGTAATGGGAAGCATTGTTAACCTCCCTATACAAGTATGATAGTGCAACAACTCCCCATGAATAATCAACAACAACTTCCAAGTCTCTAAAGTACTTCAGATAGGCAACATCCACATAGTAGGCGCTCTCGTCAGTGAAGACCGTGATCCCCGCCAAGTATAACAAATACATGTGGATAGCCTGCTCCTGCAAATTCTACTCCTCCTCCTCCATATCACCCTCATTATCAACTCCAACTTCTCTAAAAGACGCTCCTTGACAATCCTCCTCAAGTAGACGAATCGGGCATGTGAACCTCTGGTGTTAATCACCTCCTCAATAGCATATCCCGGATTAGAGCCCAAATATCGAATCATAATCTCCACGGCCTCGTCCCTTGTCAATTCCTCGTGGCCCAAAAGCATGCCATCAATGGGGAGATGCAGCAAACAGGACACATCAAGTGTCACTCTCATCTCCCCAAACAGAATATGGAAGCTCGAAGTCTCCTTGTGCCACTTCTCAACAAATGCAGAACACAAGCCATGGTCAATCTAGTTGTATCTGGTATCCTGAAGCCAAGAAAGACCGATGACACTCAGTCCATCACGCCACCATCGTGCAGTCATGATAGCCCTGTCCTCATCCCCATGTATCGCATCAATCTTCTTCTCGTTGTTGATGCATTTTAAATATCCTCGCCACTGCAAAAATTAAAAACAAAACATTAACATTAGTTTCACAAAGATTAACAATAGTTGACAATCATTAAAGTATCACATTAATAGGTACCTCTCCCTCAGCCGCCTTCTTGGCCACATGAACATGGTACCTCGTCAGCAGGGTAGTGTTGTGTGGGCCACCAGGATAGTGATCAAGAGGCTGAGGCTCTGGCACACACTTCCCCCGCCGCTGCTGCTGGCCATCATCCACATCAACATTCTCCTCAGCCTCAACATCAACCACATCCTCCTCAACCTCAGCATCATCCTCCACCTGATGCTCCATGTCCATCTGATCATACTCTGGACCAGCTTGAGGATGAGGCTCGTCGTCAACATCAGCACAACGTTCCTTTGCTAGCCCTATGCTTGGGACCTAGAACTAGACCCTTCGCCTCCACCTTCTGTCGACGGTCTCTCCAAATGGAAGCATTCATAACAAAGTTATCATCCATTCTACGATCAACATGATCCATACCTGTAACATGCATATTAGGGTACCGCAAAATCAGCATAAAATGCACAACACGGGAAAACACACTAGTACAATTCGGATTTTACAACCCGAACAACAACAATATAGTTCGGGTTATAAAATCCGAACAACTTCAGTGTTGAGGAAAAAAAATATTGATCAAATTAACTTGCATGCATAAGGAATCAGTACTTACCTTCAATATGATTTTTGTTCAACCTTCGAATGTGATGATTTTGAGCAAAAAAAATCTAACTTTGGACAAATTTGTTTGGTTCGGATTTTGGGATAAGGAAGAGAGAGAGAAAGTGAAAAGTTGAAACTGTAACTTTGGGGAGGGTTGATTTTCCTTTTATATATCGAATCTGTCCGGATTCTATAATCTGTATTAAATTTCGTATTTTTTCGGATTTCATAATCCGAAGGGTACTATCATAGTTTTGTAGTAGTTGTTTTGGCCAAGAATGGTCATAATTGTACATTGGTGGTCTTTGACATCTCTTTTCTTATGACCTTTTCTTTCTAGGGATATAATTGATTGTTTTTTTGCATAGGTTATCCACTTTATAACTCTGATGTATTAGTTCAGACCTCTCTGGTCTTTTAACTCTGCATAGGGTATCCTGAAGCCAAGAAAGACCGGTGAAACTCAGTCCATCACGCCACCATCGTGCAGTCATAATAGCCATGTCCTTATCCTCATGTATCGCATCAATCTTCTTCCCGTTGTTGATGCATTTTAAATATCCTTGCCACTGCAAAAATTAAAAACAAAACATTAACATTAATTTCACAAAGATTAACAATAGTTGATAATCATTAAAGTATCACATTAATAGGTACCTCTCCATCAGCCGCCTTCTTGGCCACATGAACATGGTACCTCGTCAGCAGGGTAGTGTTGTGTGGGCCACCAGGATAGTGATCAAGAGGCTGAGCCTCCGGTACACACTTCCACCGCCGCTGTTGCTGGCTATCACCCACATCCACATCCTCCTCAGCCTCAACATCACCCACATCCTCCTCAATCTCAACATCATCCTCCACCTGATGCTCCATGTCCATCTGATCATACTCTGGACCAGCTTGAGGCTGAGGCTTGTCGTCAGCATCAACACGACATTCCTTTGCCAACCCTATGCTTGGGACCTGGAACTAGACCCTCCGCCTCCACCTTCTGTCGACGGTCTCTCCTAATGGAAGCATGCATAACAAAGTTATCACCCATTCTACGATCAACATGATCGATACCTGTAACATGCATATTAGGGTACCGCACAATCAGCATAAAATGCACAACACGGGAAAACGCACTAGTACAATTCGGATTTTACAATAAGAACAACAACAATATAGTTCGGGTTATAAAATCCGAACAACTTCAGTGTTCAAGAAAAAAAATATTGATCAAATTAACTTGCATGCATAAGGAATCAATACTTACCTTCAATATGATTTTTGTTAAACCTTCGAATGTGATGATTTTGAGCAAAAAAAATCTAACTTTGGACAAATTTGTTTGGTTCGGATTTTGGGATAAGGAAGAGAGAGAGAAAGTGAAAAGTTAAAACTGTAAAACTGTAACTTTGGGAAGGGTTGATTTTCCTTATATATATCGAATCTGTCCGGATTCTATAATCTGAATTAAATTTCGTATTTTTTCGGATTTCATAATCCGAAGGGTATTATCATAGTTTTGTAGTAGTTGTTTTGGCCAAGAATGGTCATAATTGTACATTGGTGGTCTTTGACACCTCTTTTCTTATGACCTTTTCTTTCTAGGGATATAATTGGTTGTTTTTTTTCCTAGGTTATCCACTTTATAACTCTGATGTATTAGTTCAGACCTCTCCAGTCTTTTATTTTAGTGCTTTAATAAAAAAAAATCTTTTTTTTACCGATGATAAAGAAATTCTAAAAACTCGTTGTTATGTGTAAACCCATTATTTTATGCTATGCAGTTTAGATTAAGAAAATGCTGATTCTTCTGTTACATAAGAGGAATGCACGAAATCCATACGAAGCAACGTGTTAGAGTGAATTTTGATGATCAAAGTTTCCTTATTTATAGTGTACAAACCCAACAAAATAAAGAAAAAAGGGACACCACTTGTGTACCATTTGAATACCAATGTTCTATAACATTGATCAATGAAGGTGTGACACATAGGAAGATCTAAAGAGGAAAGAGAAAAGATATGTATGTAAAGTACTATGTGGCACACCTTCATTAGTCAATGTTATATAACACTGGTATCCTAAGACCATCCACAATGGTGGGTGTTTCACCTATTTAACATCACATTAATAAGCATCTCCATTGTAGAGTATAATATATGGGTGTTTATAGAGAAAAGTGGCTATAGAAGCACCCTCTCTCAATTTTTCGCAGGTCCTATTTAATAATTCTTAAAAAAAATATATTTTTTTGTTGAAATGTAATGATATAAAATTTATTGCGGGACCTATTTAATAATTTTTTTTGAGGTGCTGGATTGGAGAAAATTAGTGGTTATTAAGTACTACGGTAAAATAAGTGAGGGGACCCATTTAAGCACCTAATTCGGGGTGTGCTCAGTTGTGGATGGTCTAATGCTACACAAGTGGTGTCCTAAAAAAAGTGTTGCACTTGTATATATTAAGTTGTTAATTGATTTCCTATAGTCCATGTTTTGAATGCAGTATATACCTTATCAAAACCTTATCATTTAATGCAGTATATACCTTATCAAAACCTTATCATTTATTAAATAGAAATCATACATTTTACGAAAACAAGTTAGTGTGAACTCAAATCTTATCTCAGTATGAAATTGAGAATATTATATTGGCTCATTAATTGATTATTTCCTTCGGAGAAACACATTGAATTCTTTTTATGATATATAATTTTTACCTTAATGTTGTATGATAATGAAAGCTTTTGGCATCCTTGTTATTTAAATTTTTTGTTTGGTGGCCGAGGTTTGAATCCAGACTTTGCATATATTATATATGCATCTTTATACCAACTGAGTTAAGCTCATGAGGACCTCTTGTTATTTAATTTAGATCAATTGTTAAGTGGTCATTTATTAAAAAGTTGTTATATTTTTTTAATTAGTAGCAATTAAATATTTATATAAATGCGTTTTGAATAAGGGGTCTGGTAGTGTGGGAATTGCTTTTCAAATAAACTATAGGAAATTGGAATCATGCATACTTTTTGGCTTGATTTGTGGTTGGATGGGGTCGATTTTTATGAAAGGTGTATCAGCTTATTTGGTCTAGCTTTAGAACAACTTTTATGAAGACACCAAAATCCATCTCTGATCGGAAATGCAAAGCCGCGAAATGCCAAAATGTTGTCTCATGCACTACGCAGACAGTTTCAAGTGCCCACACTTCTATGATTGAAAAACGCACCATTTGCGCACAGCCTCATTCGCCTAGCCTTTAAACTGAAATGCTATGCGTCTCTGTATGAAAATTACTATTATAAAAGCCTAGTTTCGAAAAAAAAATTAGGGTTAACACTTGGGGAACACTTTGTATACCTAAAGGAATCGTTGGAAACCTTTTTGAGGCTTAGAATAGAAATTAAAGATTTTCACTTTAGAAACAAGAGGTGAAGATTCAATTCATCCTTCTCATGTGTAATTTTATCTCTTTCCTTCCACTAGTTAGTTTAGCATTGTTTTGATTACATACCAAAATTAGGATTAATTAGAATTGAATGTATAAGAGTCTCCCTCATGGTTCTATAACCATGTTTAAAGTTTTCTCCACTTTGTAAATCATGCTATTGTTATGAATCAATTCACTTCTTTGAAAATTATCTAAATAAGGTTTCGAATGTTTGTTAATCGATTTATGAATCGATTCATATTGATTTTATTATATATCAATTCAACCTTTACATGTGAATCGATTCATTGCTTTGAAATATCAATCTTATGTAGATTTATGCATTCTGTGAATCATTCATAATGTTTTATATTAGTCGGATCGATTTGTTAAAACTGATATTTTTAACGAGATGACTAATTTTCTATTTTTTTTTTCTTTCAAATTCTTTATAAATCTTAACAGGTCCACTTTTCAAAAGAATGAAGCTTTCTCACTTTCTTTTCTCAAAATACAATACTAGGGAACTAGGAAAATACAGTCAGGTGATGAATATTGGATGCAACATCAAACTCTAACATTTATTGCAAGGAAACAAGATTCCAAAGAGTCCCATAAGATAATATAAAAATCCATGCTCGAGATCGCATAAATAGAGCTTTGATCACCGAAGTACCACCTGCAGACTACGTTTTTGAAAACATGCGCAAAAACATCATAAAGGTGACTATTTGAAAATCATGAATGAGAAAGTGCAACTATAAGAAAAATAACAAATTATACACATATATCATTTGAAAATTGATAGACATATTATCACGATTGACCATGTTAAATATTTATGTCATATAATCCTTAAGAGGAAAATTGATGCATGATGACATATTCCACTAATCCTAATATGACATTTTAAGAATGCGTGGATAGATATTTGAGCCTAGAAAATTTGAATATGAGCCAAGTAGTAAGGATACATAAAAATTGGAATATTTTTGTCATACAATTTCAACTGGTAATGTTTTGATGAAACAAACACCAAATCAAAAGAAGAATTAGTACTAATAGTTTATTTAAGTGTGTACCGTAAGTTCGATAATTTAAGTGATTAGGGTATAACTTTTTTTCTTTTCAAAGTGACATTGATTACGGTATAATATTTTTTTTCCAACTGAGTCAATCATTGGGAAAGTATATTCATGATCCATATAGGCATGTAATTGTAAGAATAATTTAATTTTATCGAAAAATTTAAAGATGAGAGAATGATGATTGAATTCAAGACTGAGAAAACACTAGGAAACAAAGAATATCACTATAACATTTATATTTATCTCCCTTCATAAGTACTATTGAAGTTTGAACTCAGAACCTTCGAATCTATGACATGTTTTTTTATCTTTTAACAACTACATCAAACTATTGGAGCTCTCTATGAATTTGTCCTGTCTTTATTGATATGTGAAAATTAAATAAATACTTCTTTTGACTTTAATCATATATTGCTTTTGACCAATCCATTTAATCATATATTGCTATAAGTTTCATCATTTCTTTTGTTAGAACAAATTAGACCTTGCATTATATTTTTAGATGGCTGGAGCACATAGTGCTTTGATTACGCTACTGAATCCTGCTTATCAATAGCAGTGATCATGACGATTGTTCAACAGAATTATCATTTTGTGATGATTGTTTAAATTAGCTATGATCACTAAACATGTACTTTTTCGACCCAAACAATTGAGTTCTGAAAATGTAACTGGAACAGAAACTTAACCGTTCTTCATTTCTACCTTATTACCAATTTGATTCAGAATTAGAAACAATGATGTCCATTTTCAATTGCTCTTCGGTTCAGAAACGACACTTGAGAAACCAAGATCAGATATACGATGATTCACAAGATATGATCACTTGTGTGCTTTTATTGGTGCAAATCGCCTATGACTAATTTCCTCATTTTAAGTTGGCCCAAAACAAATTGTGCTGTTTGCGAAGCAAAAGACATGACATGTAGATGGAACCATAGTCATAGAATTCGGTCAAAAACCTCGGAACCGCGAACCAATTAGTCGGTACCGGTTCCTAGTACTTTTTCGAATTGGTACTCTTGAATTCTTGCATAATTTGCAGAAAACAGAGTACTCACGTACCAGTACCACCGAGTACTTGAGAAACATTTAACTAGTTTCTAGCTATTCAAGCAATTTACAAATAAACTAATCCATTGTCGACGTTGGAAAATGGAACGAGGAAACAATGGCCCACAACGTGCATCTCATAGGATGCAGCACAAGGAACATTGTTGTACCTTAGCCTTATCTTGTACACTTATCTATATTGTAGTTTGTCACGAAATTTTAGAAGTGTTTGATTTTTACAGTTACGGGATTCGCAACTTATTGGAAGGAGACATATAAATAAATATTGAATCTGAAGGTGATGTTAAACTTGCAAAGAAACTCGCAATTGCCAAACATTGGTGCATTCAATAATGGCAACCAATGAATCTTCCTTCCATAAAAACTGTCACACAAATGTTGGAAACAAGAGATCACAACCATTTGAATATTCCACCTAATCCATTTCATTCCACCAATTCCATTACCATTTACCATTAGTGAAGGCTCTTTAACAGGACGACCTTTTCTAATGGAAGTGATTCAAAAATAAGGGAAAGATAATCATCTTAGATTAAGCAGAACAATTTCTTTATGTTAAATTGATTTCTTTTCTTTGAACATGCGCTCAATCCTAAAATTAACCTTTAGCTCAAACACAGCCACATGAAGGAATAAAAACAATAAATTTTATACTTTTAAATTAGATCAAATTATTAAAGTCTAGTTTAAAAAATACTTACTCCTAAAATGATGATTAATTAAACCTAATATAATAGGAAGATGTTAAAAACTGTTAATATTTACATATAGATTCAAGTAGAGTGTGCTATTAAGCTTATGATATTGTTAGGGACACTGAACAAAATGGAAGAGTAGAATTTTAAAAGAACAAGTGTTTTAGATATGATGGATTCTAACAAGTGTCAAGAAGTCAAGAAGTATTCTCTAATAGAGGATTAGTCATGTTTTCCCCTGAATCGCTAGAACTAATGAGATCACACGATGTTTGGTCAAAGCTGGTTGTTTCATCTCTTGAAATTGTTTCGTCTGGATACATGGTGGGTTCGGGAGGAATTTCAATGTTTTCAATATCTCCTTCAAGCATCTCCACTACTTTACTCATCGAAGGACGATCATTTGGCTTGAATTGTATAGACCAAAGAGCAACAATGGTCATCTTCTCTACAATTTTCATATCCTCCTCTGAGATATTTTCCATCTCGATTTCTTCCTCTTTTCTAATTTTATCATAAATCCAAAAGGGAAAATATATCTGGCTTGAATGTTGTGCATTGGTATTATGGTTTTTTCTCTTGCTTGCCATCTCCATCAAAAGCATCCCAAAACTATAAACATCAGCTTTATAGGACACTCCACCAATATTTTTGTATACCAGTTCTGGAGCCATATATCCAACTGTACCTCTTATTCCAGTCATTGTGACCACGCTATTGTCTATCGGATGTAACTTTGCCATCCCAAAGTCAGATATCTTAGGGATTAAGTTCTCATCAAGCAGGATATTGTGGGGTTTGATATCAAAATGCAAAATCTACATTTCACATCCATGGTGGAGATAAGAAATCCCATGCGCTATTCCAATTGAAATGTCATGTATTTGGTTGTAGCTTAAATTCATACTACCCTCTCTAGAAAAATTTTTTTATCAAGTGATCCATTGGGCATGAATTCATAAAGAAGAGCTCGCTTCGATTCCTCGATACAAAATCCAAGTAAATTTAACCACGTTCAAATGATGTATTCTTCCAATGGTTGTAACTTCATTAATAAAGTCTTGCCCATTACTTTTCGACTTACCCAACATCTTTATTGCCACACAAGGACCGCTACGTAGTTTTCCCTTAAACACAGTGCCAAAGCCTCCTTCACCTAATTTGTCTTTGAAACCTCTAGTCATTTTCTTAATTTCTCTGTATGAATATCCAATGGGCATGAGGTTGTTTTGTTGTAGATATATTTCAATACATTCATACATTGACCAATGTCTTTTTGTCCATTTGTATATCAGCAGTGCAATGAAAAATGTTATTCCAAAAACAAGTCTTGCTGCCAATAAGGATGGTAGAATATAGTGTCCTATGGCGAATCTTACTTTATTTCGGTAAATATATCCCCTATCATATTGTGAGTTTGATCCTTTTATTAATTCAACCAGTCCTGTAATGTGATACCAACAAGATTAATGTGAGTTTCCTAAACTTATTATCTCATTAATGACTTAAAAATTGTTATTGAAAATTGTACACACAATGAAAAGGCTGCGTTTTTTGAGCAAATAATTTTATCGGATACAAGACAATTCAAATATCATATGTTAATACTCTAGTAAGATAGTATCCTTTTCAAAAAAAAAAAAAAACTACAATAGATATTTGATCCATAACTAATTTTATTTTGGTACTTATTACTACAGTTTGTTATGATTTGGTCCCTCAAATATGCTTTCATTAGTCAATTCGGTGTCGCACCGTTAATTTTAACCTCAAATATTTAAGGTTGATCATCGTCGTAAGTGATCTACAATAGACCTCATTCATTTTTTATATTTTCTTAGCAAAGACCTCATTAATTTTATAGTTTTAACTATTATATCTTTTTGTCAAAAAGAGTCACTAACACCCAATTTTATTTTTACTTTTGTTCATCATCTTTCATCTTCATCTTCACCATTATCTCCATACACATTCATCCATCTTCAAACCCAAGAAATCTAAAAATTCTAATTCATTTTTGTAAAAACTTAATCTTCATCTCTTCTTCACTCAAAAACCCATATATCCCAAGTAAAAAAAGATAAATCAACTGTCATTCAGTCAATAACAATGAGAAAAAAAATTTAGTGTAAAAAATATATATTTTGGACAAAATTAAATAATGCTTGTAAATATTTTTTAGGAAAGGTTAAAGAACTCACCTATCCGGATAATGGTGATTGTATCTGCAACAAAAATTTAACTTAAGTTAATAAATTGAAGATAATACAATTATTTAATGCAAATTTTTATTTAATTCATATCAATTATATATTTGGGAAAACCACATACAAATGACAATTCTGTCAAAAAAAAAAGTGACAATTCAAAATTACTCTTACTAATCTCACATTGTTACTTCATCAATCTAATTCTCTCAATTTCAATATTCAAATTTCCTTTTCTCAACTATTGGATCACAAAGATAATCAAGAGAATCAAAGCACCAAGTGTAATACCTTGCCTTGCAAATAACTAGCTTTAGTTAGTTTAGTTGGTTACTGAGCAACTATCCTAGGCTTCTAGGTATATGTTAGTTAGCATGTGGATATAATAACTTATAAACACTTGTTGTACAAGCTTATTCAATCAATGAGAATTCTATTTTCCATTCTATTTCTAAACTCATAAAATGGTATCAGTTTCCTTTTCTCTCTAGTTAAGAGAGTTAGTTATGATTCAGTTACACAATTCCCCCATTGATGCTTGAGCTTCAAGCTTTTTCTTCTCCCTTTCTTCTTCTACTTTTCTTCGTGTTTTCTCTGATTCATTGCATTTCTCCTTCTTCTTTGCGTGATTTTCACTCCTTTATGAGATAATCATGCCTCCTCGTTTAGCTCCAATTGTTCAGATTAAACAAACTAATCAGGATTCAATGTATTTTGTTCGTCCAAGTGAAGGTCCGAAATCTGTTCTTGTTACTCCTCCGCTTAATGGCTCAAATTACCTTGCTTGGAGTCGTTCTATGACGCGTGCTTTAGGTGCAAAGAACAAGCTTTGCTTCATTGATGGATCATTACCGGTACCTTACATGCTTGATTTGAATATAAACACGTGGGAACGATGCAATCATCTATTACATTCTTGGATTATCAATTCCGTTTCAGAACCTATTACACAAACTTTGGTTTTTCATGAGTATGTTTTTTATGTTTGGGAGGATCTGAACGAACGTTTTTCCAAAGCAGATCGTATTAGAATTGGTGCTATATGTTCTTCAATTCATTCCCTTAAACAAGGTTCTAAAAGTGTTATTGAGTGCTTCACTGAATTGAAGTCCCTTTGGGAAGAATTGAACTCTCATCGTCCTATTCCAATGTGTTCTTGCATACCTCAGTCTAGATGTAAAGTAATGCGTGCTGCGAGGAATCAACATGTTAAGAATCAAGTTATTCAATTTCTTCAAGGTTTGAATGATAAATTTTTAGTTGTTAAGACCCAAGTGTTGCTTATGGATCCTCTTCCTTCTTTAAACAAGGTGTATTCTCTGGTTGTGCAAGAAGAGAGTAACTACCTTGTTATTTCTTCTTCTTCCCCTGTTCAAGATGATTCCAATACACTCATTAATGATTTTGAGTCACGTAAGCCCTTTGGTCATGGCAATAATTCTTCTTTCAACAAGAATTCCTCAAGATTTAGTACCTTTTGTAACAGAACAAATCACAATGTTGAGTTTTGTTACCAAAAGCATGGGCATCCCAGTTTTAACAAGAAAAGTTCATATGTAAATGCTTCTCATGGTGAGAATTCTGAGGTTGCTCAAGGTGCAAATGCAGTGGTGCCTTTATCTGGTTTGAATCAAGAGTAGTTATCTCAGCTTGTTTCCTTGCTTCAACAGTCCAATTTACTTTCTTCTGCATCTTCACCAAACACTTTGAACTCTCTTCAGCGTACTTTATAAAATCCTCCTTCCATCAACACCATTTCAGGTATATATTCTGCTTCTTCTTGCTTACCTCACTTTCTGATGTGTGGATCATTGATTTTGGGGCAAATGACCACATTTATTCTTCCTTATACTACTTCAGTTCATTTTATAGAATTAAACCTATTACAGTTAGCTTGCCTAATGGTCAATTTTTTATTGTTGAGTATGCTGGTAATGTCACATTTTCTTCCACTTTACATATTTCTCATGTCCTATATTCACCAATGTCCTATATTTCTCTCAGAGAGTGACCTTTGCCAACCTAGCACTTCATGCACATATTCCCCTCCATCCTTTTAATTTCATTTTGGGTTAAATATTAGTCTCTATAAGCTAGAATTTAGGATTTAGTCTCTTTAAATGATAGTAAATTTTACGATGATTAAAAATGTTGATGAAAAATTTTATAGAGACTAAAAATACTGATAGAATCACTAAAAGAATTGTTGGTGAAATTTTTTACAGAGACTGAAAAGTGTAATTTTATTTTATAAAAACAAAACCCATTTGGGGTTGGCCTAGTGGTTGGCTTGGGATCTTGGAGTTTGCTCCTCCAAAGGTCTCAGGTTCGATTCCCTCTAGTGCCAATTTCGATGGGCTAAGTGGGTGGTGGGATTGGTCCCTTCGGATTAATCGATTCTTGGATCGGATACCAAGTTTTTTAAAAAAATAATAATATTTTGGTTACTTATAACATCCAAAACCATAATTAATTCTTTCATATTTAAGGTGATATGAAATCTAAGAACCCGTTTTTATTTTTGTTGTTTCTATGTAAATAGGCAAAACAAAAAAGAGAAAATTAGGGAAAAGTCAAAATCTCCAAGCTTATCTCTTAGGATGAGAGATTCAATGTCATGCGGATGACAATTCTAGTGAGCAGAGAACTTTGCTTGTGATCCTCCTTAGCTATAAAATATGCACATATTTTGTTCCCTAAGAACATGCACCAATGTTGTATTGTCAGTTTCATATAAAGCATCTCTAGTATGAAGAATGTCAATAGCATATGTGTGCAAGGTATGATTACGACCATCAATAATCAGGTCAACTGCTTCCAAACAATCATTCTCACAAATAATGTTGCCATAACCTTTTTTACTACGAAAATTAAGACCTATCTGGATAGCACGCGACTCAGCTAAAAACGCATCACCTCCAAATTCATGGTGAGAAAAACCAGTTATAAATCTCCGTCGTGGTTGCAAAACACCACTAACACCTAAGGAACCAAAATCTTCTAAGAACTCGTTTACTTAGGTGCAAGTTAAACAATTCAATATTACGATAATTTAAGTGGAACTAGAGTTAGATTCGTTGAGTTAGGTCTAAGTTTAAACCTTGTGAATATAAAAAAGAGGAATGTTATTTGAACAAGCATTTTTATTGACAACTTGTGGGACAACCTAAATATACAAAGAAATATGAGTATTGGCACAAAAACTAAAGCAATAGAGAGAGAAAATAAAAACAAAATGTGAGACGTATGAGAAAGAAAGTTGTCACAAAAGTTGATAAAAAATAATTGTTCCAATATAATTTATCTATAAAAAAAAAACATGGTTGAGAGCGCATACCGCCAGTAACATGACTCAAAAAAATGACATTCATGTAATGAGTGTTATGAAATCGAAAATACGAAATTTATTAGTCAATCATACACACTATAAAATCTGGTTACAAATCCTTTCAAAATCAATCAAACAAAAATAGAAGTACACATATTTTGACATGTCATGTCACAATCATCTTCCATCATCCATAGCAATCAACGGATGATCTTTCAAGCTATCATACCCACTATATCCAGGGTTACAGCTATCACCAGTTTCATTATAAATACTACATGATGCCTCATGAAGTAAACGTTGACTCTCCTCATAATTTTGTTCTGTATCATTCCAAGGATGCTTCTCCATTAACCTTATGCCATCCAACTCTATTGCCAATTCCTTCATGCTAGGCCTTTCCTCCCCTCTAAGTCTCAAACACCTTGCTGTAAGAATAGCAACCCCCTTAATCTCTTTCTTGTTTTCATCATTCAAAATGCCTACTTGAATAGCTTCGAAAATTCGATCTTGTTTTAAAGAAGACAAAAAGTGCATAGCAAGACTAATTTTCTCTTCAGAGCTATTGAAAGAAATAGGCTTCTCCCCTGTTAAGAGCTCGGCAAGAACTACACCGAAACTATAAACATCACTTTTCTCAGTTAATTTATGTGTTTGCATATACTCCGGATCTAAGTATCCAAGTGTTCCTTGAACCATTGTTGCTATCTCAGTTTGATCAAGTGGAACCAATCTCGAAGCTCCAAAATCAGAAACTTTTGCAGTGTAATTGTCATCCAAGAGAATGTTGGTACTCTTAACATCTCTATGGATAATTGGAATTGATGCAGCTGAATGTAGATATGATAAAGCTCCGGCTGTCTCTGCTGCTATCCTTAAACGGGTTTCCCATGTTGGGTTATTTATTTTATTCTTAGTATTTTGTATGAAATCGAAAAGTGTACCGTGGCTAATGAATTCATAGACCAAGGAAGGAACTTCTGTTTCTAAGCAACACCCTAAAATTTTGACAACATTCCTATGATTTATTTGGGACAGAACAACTACCTCGTTAATGAATTGCTCGATTTGATTTGCATCTATTATTTTGGATTTTTTGACCGCGACGATTTTGTTATCGGGTAAAACTCCTTTGAAAACTGTACCGAAACCTCCTCTTCCAATGATTAAGCTTTCGTCGTAGTTGTTGGTAGCTTTTCTAAGTTCCTTTTCTGTGAATATCTGAGCTGATCGAGACGTGTCTTCTCTTGTAGAGAGTTGTTGTAGCAAAATGAAACCACCATTTTGTTGAAAGAATTTTTGCTTAAGTTTCATGATTTTTCTTTTTTGGTATATCAAGTATAGAGATGAAATCCCCACAAATAGAATAATGATTCCAGCACTTGATCCTGCATTTGAAATGTGTAAAAGCCAATTCTTAAACTATTCTACAAATCAAATATCAAAAGCTAACTGGTTTTTTCACATTTATCTCATAGCCCTTAAATTCTTCAGAGAAAAAAAAATCTGATAAGTAGAATTTCGACTTTAAGTTGAGAAAATTTGAAAAAGAAAATTGTACTGGTTTCAGTAATGGATCTCTGAATTAATTCAATCTTAATTAAAAACAAGTATCTAATAGAAAATTTGGGATATGCTTAGAGGCTTACCAATGACAACCTTGGTAACTACATCTTGTGTATGACACCCTCCTTCCCTTGTTCCATTTCCGAATTTCCCCTTCGGACAAAAACATTCGTAATATCCATCCTTATTGCGACAGTGATCTTCATCTATGCATGTGTTATTCGATGTCTTACATTCGTCAATGTCTGCACGTGTATATAACAGAAAAAATTGATGCATTGTCCAAAACGAAATAGCTATATTAAAGTAAAAAATGAAATCTCTCGAGTTTAATAGCCAAGTAAAAAGAGATGTATTTAAAAAAGCCAAGTAACCTTGTACCGCAAGTTTAAGTGTTAAATTACAACCAAGTTACCTAATGAGTAATGTACGAAGAATTTGCTTAAAAAATGAAACCACAGCCTTAAGAGATTAAAGAAAATGCATTTACAAAGAGAAAAAATTAGAATATGATGTGTCAAAATTACGGATTCTAATTGTATAATACTGTAACTGTATTTTCTTGAATATGATGTGTCAAAATTATGGATTCTAAAATAAAAAATAAATAAAATATGTATGTTTCGTTTGCATAGTTAAAACTCTAAAATATATTCTAGTCTTGACCTGAGAAAATTTATTTATATTTTTTAGTCGTAGTAACATTTTCTTAAATTATAGTGTTATAATATGCACTTCATGTTGTTTGATTTTTGCTTATGAAATAGAGACTAAATAGAAACTAAAAGATTTTATTTCCAATGTTTGACGAATTAGCAATCATCATCTGAAGCTAGACACACAATATATCTAGTGTAACAATATCGGTATTTTTCAGTTGAGTTGAACTTTTTGGAAGGAAAAAATTATATAATTAGTATTACGATACAACTTTGTTTTAAACTATGTAGATTAATTTTCAGATAATAATTTTGTCAAATTAAGATTATATGTAGAGGATGAATTAAATTACCTTTGCAGCCATCTGGATGATACGGATTTCCTTTAAAACCATCCTTACATTTGCATCGGTAACCAAAATCAATGTCTTTATTATCATCACAAAAACTATTATTCTTGCAAGCATAATGATCTTCACCCTTTGAAGTCTTGCAATTTTTACTTCCCACACTCCAATCAAGAATCATAGGAAGCATCTTATCAGGAAAATGGTCCAAATGAGAAACAGAAAAATTATAAAATCCATTTTTAACAACAAAAGAATAACTACATCCCAAAGATTCATTGGAATCAAAATAATCAGATGCTTGTATAGTTATATTCCTCATCATAGGTGGAATATCAACTTGACAACAACCAATACCCGAGCAAGTTCCGTTTTCAATTCTGTTTCGATTACCATTACATATTGTTAAGCAACCAGTGTAACATGTTTCTTTGTCATAAATGCTGTTGAGATAACCGATACTGTTACAACCAACTGTTAAGAACTTATTTTCTTTCCGTGATATGCTGAACCCGCCGCCAGTATCTAAAGTTGGCAGGGTACTGGAATTTGTGTTATTGCAATAATGTGCGACATAATGGAAAACTTCTAGCTGACCTTGGAGGATGTTTATGTTGTGAACTGGTACATTTCCCCAAAGTAATTTTTTGTTGTTTTCACATGTGAGTTCAAAATTGGGTTCTAGAAAACAATGTCCTTTATTTTGTATTGATGAATTTGATATTCCAAATGGATATGGAATTTTGACATCTCCACATGTGTTTTTGCAACCGGGTAGGGATGAAGAAAAGGATTCATTAGATGCAAATACTGTTACAATGGTTATTGTTACTATTAAAATTTTGCATAATTGTGTGAGCTTTGTGTTTTGTTTCATTTTGTTTGTTTGTTTCTTTCAATTGACTAGTTCCTTGCATTGCTTTGTAGTTTTGTTATTTATTTATATGTGATATTTAAAATATATTATATTGTGTCTTTGTGACTTTGGTTGTTAATGAAGTTTCCTTGACATGGAAAGAAGATTTTAAATTACCCATGAGGTCAAAAAAAGATCAACCCACCATACTTATGGTCAAAAGCAGAGCACTCCACTTTGTGACTGTGCCGTGTGTAATGATTAACCATTGCATATTTTAATTGAATATGTGTGTGAAGTCATATGACACCCTTTCAAAAAGTATTGTTTGTAGAGACCAAACATATATTGTGGGGTTTAATACACTTTAGGTTCCCTTTTTAAAAAGAAAAATAGGTTTTGATCCTCCATTTTAAAATCATCGTTTCTTATGTGGTCTTTTCATTAATAATGTTGCAAAACTTATTGGAACACACTTAATGGCCATGGGACGGATGGGAATTTAAATTCGGCCACCTAAGTTGGCTCGTCTCATCCTACTTTAAGCGATTTGTATGCAAGGGGCACAAAAATTAAGCGAACTAGTCCGCTTTGTCATCGCTATATTAACATATTATCAATCGAAAAAGTGTATACATGAATGAAATAATTGTTTGGTTTTCTTACAGAATCTGTTGGAGAAATTCATATTTGACACCTATCGGACATTATCTATTGTTGTTCTTGCTAAAATCGTCCCAGGGTTACCTTCTCGACGATGTGTTATGTTCAAGGTCTTAGAGTTAAGTGTATACATGGTATTACGTGTATAACTTGGGGTACGATATGACAACTAGTTTGAACTCTTCTTGATCCTGCAAAAGGTGGAACTGAGGTCTTTCATATCAGATATATGCTCCACGCCATTGCACTCTTGTCGTCTAGGATTATTTTCAAAATCTGGTTTATATCTTTTGTCCCCGCAATGAAATGGGTCAACTTTTAATCGAAATGGTTAACTTATGTTTGATATTTTATTTTTATCAAACAAGAAGAATGCTAAGCACAGTCACTCAAGCACTCTCTCTTGGACACTCCCACAACCATTGGTCCACGCGTCCCTTTTATTTAGAATTCTTAAAACAGGCAACCGGCTGCACTTAAAAATCAAAAGTTTAGTCTTACAAAACAAAATAAAAAACCTTTATTTATTTATTTTATAAAAATGAGGAAAGCAAGTACTCATTTATCGTTACAGATTCAACGCAAAAACTCTTCATCGTCAAGTGCAGCAAAAATTGCAGGAAGCTAAGAAATTTAGTAATAGTTGATGGGTTTTTTGATGGCAGAGCCGTCGGCGATCGCGTCAAGTTCCACGACAACGTCATGAAGGCTTCCCACCTCCATCGACAGTAACTAATGATTGATTTCGTCTCATAGTGACTGGCTGAAGAGAGATCGAAACAGAAACCATGCTTAATTCCGGGAGAAGCGACGGTAACGAACATGATATTACCGGCAAGATTGTGGTAAGATACGAAGTGGTGGCTATGGAAATCTGCATCTTGTTTGGGCTTCATATGAATATGAGAAACAATCTTAAAAATGGGTGTGAATTTATCTAAATTTATTGAAATGAAATTAAGAAAT
>Ga0315914_1001155_pt1 | contig 38332 bp, 20 predicted proteins | sample MpolenodulesMG_FD_203920 | JGI IMG/M metagenome (GOLD analysis project Ga0315914, IMG submission 203920) | Medicago polymorpha root nodule microbial communities from Los Angeles, California, United States - elongated nodules | ecosystem: Host-associated > Plants > Roots > Nodule | place: USA...
CTGCTCCCTCTTGGTGGCTGCAGACTCTCATGCTATCTAGTTTTATGGTCAAAGTACCCTATTAACGATTTTATTTTTTTTTTTTATCAAAATTCAAGAACAGTTTAGATAATTAACACAACTTAAATGTGGTTAGTTAATTATGTTTAACAAATTACTACTAAATGTTGTAATAAAAAAACACTACTAAGTGTAATAAAATGTTGCAATTCATCAATCATATGTATTATTAAAATGTGGCTAGTTAACATAAGAGGTGTGTTTGATCTGCTAAAAGATGAAGGACAAGACATGACAACTTCATTTGTGCAATGTTTGATTTATAAAATTGTTTCAGGGACATGACAAATTAAAGGCAAGGGACAAGACAAAAACTAAATTTTTTGTCCCTCGCTAAATCACAACACAACTTTTTGTTCCACGTACAAGTTGACTAAAATATCAAAATAACATTTTGTCCATAAAAAATCGTATAATACTAAATATTATTCAATACCATAAAAGTTTGTCATGTGTTGTTCTGTCTTGTGTTGTTCTTCACTTACTGTTTAGCGGATCAAACACACCGAAAACATCTCAAACTCAGCCAAACAAATATTAACCTCTAATATAATATAATATAACTCGTTCATTGTGTGTTTAATACATATGTTTCTGAACCCATTTGGGGTTGGCTTAGTGGTTGGTTTGGGATCTTGGAGTTTGCTGCTCCAAAAGTCTCAAGTTTGATTTCCTCTGGTGCCAATTTCGGTGGGCTAAGTCCATACATAGCTTGCTCTGGCTTTAAACGGGCCCCGCAAGTGGGCGGTGAGATTGGTCTCCTCGTATTAGTCGATTCTTGAATCGGATACTGAGTTTTAAAAAAAAAAATACATGTGATTCTGAAGTTTAAATATTCATAATATTCATTAACCACAATTTGATTTCAAATTGAAAATCGTGGTTGATACATTGAAAATTATGTTGAGTGAATGATTAATGAATTTACTATTTAAATTATTGTCGAACTTTAATATCAAATTATGTCTCAAACTATCATTTCCCTTTTATTTAATTGATACTACTTTTCATCCCTTGCTTGTGAAGAACTTTAACATGGTTCTGAAAATGTATTTTTGGACGGTATAAGTATGAATTATCGTTTCAAAAACACAAAACCAACATGTAGATTTGAACTCATGTTGCCATATTAAGGATGAGTAGAATTTTCCTTAATTGTTTGGGAATTATTGTCGTTGGTTGCAGCAACACCAGACCCTACTACTTGTGTTGTTCAGCTTTTCACCTTTGAATTTAACAACGTAGTGTAATGTAATGTCCCCAATCACCCCCCACGTGCTCTTACAGTCAGTCTTCTGCCATTTCTGCACCCCCCGGACCTTGCTTGCTACCCCATGCTTTGAACGATCGAATTTGGCTATTTATTTTGGGACCCTTTCAAAGTCTTTTTTCTACTCATAATAACTCAATCCAATTTGTTTCTTTCTAGATTTTTTTGATTTCATTTCCTATTTGAAAAATTTGTTTTATCATGCATGCCTATAGCCTATCAAGTTGCAATAATGTGATTCCTATGAATTGAATAATTCTAGTGGTCCATTTGCATTATTATTAGTACGAGTTTGATTCTCAGTCTGCGCACAACGAAAAATATAAATGAAGAATCAGTTAGTTGTAGCAGCTAGATATTAAATGGAAAATGTTAAAAATTATACTAGTGCAGAGATATAAATGAACCATGTCAAGGACTTCAATATAGCCATCTTTTTGCTTAGCACCGACTTTATGGAATCACAACGAATTTTCACCTTATGACATAAGCTTAGTTTTGTAGCTTCTTACCATTTTCACGTTAAGTTTGTGTTGTTGGGACCTAAAATTTGATGTCCAAAAGCTGATCAAACACACCCACACGTATAAATATTGTGTTAGAAGTGATGTATTCAATTCTTAAAAAGTAAAAAAAAAATGTTCTTTTTAACGAAATTTCTACCTTTTTATAGTTTTAATTTATGAAAAAATACTAACAAGTGCCCTTTAAGCATTTGTTTAGAAGTCAAAATAAGAAACTTTTTTTTGGAAATTGTGTATTCAAAGCATTGAAACTTCAAAAAGGAACTTTATATACATAAAATTTATAAATTGTTTCCTCTTTTGAAACCTTAACTAGTGTTCTAAGGACAATGATTAGCATAACCTTTAATTTATATATAATGTTGATTTAAATATTTTTTACATTAACGATCAATCATAATCATCAAATTATAAAAACCGTTTAACTTTAATCGTAATTATTTTTAAAATTACATACTAATAATTATGATATGTTGATAGTATAAACTTTTTATACACCAAAAATATTTCAAAATCAAACTCTTATTTTATTTGTTTTTGTTGTCATAAGAGTACACTTACAGCTTACCCATATTAATTCTTATTTTTGAAAGATTTTTCACAAGGCACTTACATTGATGGGATCTTTTATGTATTTTTGTGTTTTACACCTGTAAATACATGCAACACGAGAATCAAACAAAATTTGACAGGAGAAAGTACATGGGAATGAAAGGCACAAGACGCCCGTGGAATCTAAAGCATTGAAGAAATGCTATAGAAGTAAAATACCATATATACATAGAGTTGCCTTTACTTTAGGCAATTTAAATGTTAATGCGGTGGGAAAAAATTAAACAGAAACAATTTAATATTAGTAAAAGTTTTTAAGTTGAAAGTGAAGTCTATTTACATTTTTTTTGAAAGAAAGATGAAGTCTATTTACATATATCTATAAGATTGCATAATTTTTGCTCAAAAAAAAAGATTGACATAATTTGACACCAATAGACCTTACTCTCTACAAAATTTGACATAATTAAAAAAAAAAGTGTATGTAAAATGTAGTTTAACTGAGAACGTCACAGTTATGTGTGTAAGTTTCATGTGTTTACCACTTTATTTTAAAAAAATAAAAGCATCCGGAAATACTGTCCACCACCACATCCAAAGAAAGCAATGAGAGAAATCAAAAAAAACTTGATAGTATTCTTTAATTTTATTTTTTCTTGACAAGTTCATTAATTATAAAGTTTTGATATAAGAATAGGACACTTTCTCAAATTAATGATAATCTAATATGAGTTTTAATATAAAAGAGTTTCAAAGAAAATACCTAATATCAATAGCGGAATTTAAGCTCAGCCTGTGTGATATGAGCAATTCGGTTGACATAGCTACATGTTAATTAAGTATTAAATAAAGTATACTTTACGATGATCATGACATTCTTTTTAAGAGATGATTATGGCATTTTATTTATATATCAATTGATATAATATATGTTTAAGCTCTTTGACTTAATTTTTAGGTATAGATTCTTTTGGTAGGACATAAAGTGCGTTTGTTTTAGTTTTAAAAAAGTAGATTTTTTTTAGAGATTTTTAAAAAAAATCTGAAGCTATTTGTGTTTGTTTACTATCCAAAAAAGTGATTTTTAACTAGTTTATGTACTACCTCCTTGTATTTATAAAAGATGTGCTATATACTATATCAAGCAAATAAACTTGTCCCGAATTCATAGCGAGCATAAATCAACCAATGAGAAAAGAGAGTTGTGCAGAAATCAAGGGATGCTGGTGCAAAAAAAGCAGAAGTTAACAATAAAAGCCAACTGCAATACATGTCGGGATGTTTTCGCTGTAAATAGCATTTTTGTTTGAAAAAAGCTAATCTTAATAGCTTTTCATTTTTGAGTCAAAATAGATTTTTTAATAAAATGATTTTTCTAAAAATCCTAAACAAACACTTAAAAAATGACAAAAGTGATATTTTTAGGAAAAAGTTTTTTTTTTTTGAAAAAAGCTGAAACAAATGGGGCCATAACCCATGCTTTATAGCGGATAACTAAATAATTAGAAATTTTGATCGAATCTAATTAAATCTTATAAAATTTATCTTTAATGTGATGACTCCTCCCACTTATAAATATTTGTTCATATCACTTTTAGTACGAGACTTTTATCACACACTCCTCTTTACTATGAAAACAAATATTTCAGCAAATTTTAAATAGACTCTAATAGCATATTAAAAATTTGTATTAGACTAACAAAACTGTATACATGACTTCATAAACTTCACAACAAGATAAAAGAATTCACAAACAAATGGATAAGTTGGAACACACATTTAATATGCTGTCAAAATTTGACACATATGTAGTTGGTACTTTGGTGATACTTAGATCATGATCATACATTTAGATCTTACATTACATTTTTAATTTGAAAACTACATTAAAATCTATTTGTTAGCATAAGTTGGCAAATCCAAAATGAAAAATTCATGGAAAACAAACTTTACAAATATAAGAACGTTGACACTAGTTGACAAATCACGTAGCTGTGCAGGCTTTTGCAGAGTTACTCGTGTCTGCACAAACATTAATATTTTATTTATTTATTCATTCATTCGTACAAATTGACACAACACCTTACACTGTTCCGTCCTTTTTATCTTTATTACCATAATAACAGTCACAATTCTGCATCGCAGCTTGTTTGACTATCACAGTAAATTAATTTTACCATTCAATAACTGTCGTGTTGACTCAAATTAGTACACCTCTTATTCTTTTTTTAAATGCCTTTTTGTAATAAAAAAAAACTTGTTTCATTTAATTGTGGTTTTTAAAATGCAATGTAATATTAAATATTGTTTTTAATAATATTATCTTTAATTATTAGTGAATAAAGAAATATATGATATTAAATGAATACGATTATTGTTTGTCAAAATTATTATATAAAAAATAGTAGTTTTTTTCTTTTTGAAAGAAAAATAGTAAAATTTATCGATTATTTTGGTTAGTGTAAAATGTCAAAAATGATTATTATAAGTATTTTGGTAAGTTCAACTATTGATGTTAAACTGAAGTGATCTTATTCAATTGTTGTCGGTCTGAAGTGATCTTATTCAGATAGTGTTTATTGAGCATTCAGGCTTATCTGACCTTGATGAGTATAAGAGTCTAATGCATCTAAGCTTTAATATTCCTTTTTTTTTGTCTCTAAATATAAGTATTTATTTTCTTCCTCAAACTTTTTTTTTTTGAAGAAGCTAAATTACCCAATCCAAATTGACACCGGAGAGAATCGAACCTGAAATCTCGAGGAGGAGCACACACCCAGGTCCCAAGACAAAACCACCAAACCGACCAAGTGGGTTTCAAACAAATTTTTTATTAATACCGGTACTAGTTTATCTTTGAATTTGAAAAGTTAAAGTTACACATTAATATTAAAAAATATTAATACGTGTAAAAAAACGTTCGAGGTAGTTATAAACTTGTAATTGTCACGGGTCTCTTGTAGTTTAACCAAGGTTCTGGATTGAAATCCAGCTCAACAATGTTAAAATTTGTAGGAAGAGTTTGCCGTCTATTTAAGTCGCACATGGCTAGAGAAATTAAAAAAAAAAAACTTGTAATAAGGGAGAGAGGAGTATTTTGCAATTTATATATTCTTTTGTTTGTATGTTTTTGCGTAGTTTATGGTTTATGACGTTGACATGGGACAGAACAACGGATTAAGAGACTTAAGAGTGTTGTTTATAATACTAAACTAAACCTTAAATCTTGGCATGTTTCATTTCAGCACTTCACCGTTTTGAGCAACACTCTCTCTGTCTCTCTCTAATGGCTGCACTCTTTCAATCTGAAACTGTAAGTGTTAAGTTCTGTTTGTTTAAGTTGTTGTAACTTCAAACAATAATCGATTCTTGCTTATTTATGAGGTCGCTGTTCTTCTGTTTCTGCATTATTTATTAGCATTAACATTAGCATCATTATCCACTTTTGAAACTATTCATACCTTGAAAGTGAAACTAATTAAAGTTGCAACAAACACGTTTTCTCATACTCTTTTACTGTTAATGCCGTGTCCTAGATCTGGAAAATTAACCTCTCTAGTATCTGTGCTGTGACAAGTTGAGGCCTAACTCAATTTTTTTTTTCTTCATGTTTGGAATATATGAATCTCACCCTTCATTTTCATGTTTATAACAGTAGCAATTTCTGTTCTACACGATTTTTTTGTTTGGTATGTTACATTGTTCTTTTTTTTTTTTGCTAAAATATTTCAGTGTTCTAAGAAGCTATTTGTGCAGTATATTAAGAATCTATTTGGGTTTTCTCCATATGGAAATTGTTTACAAGATCTTTTAAATCTAGGAGGGGTAGAATTGGACAATATTCTGCACTCAAAGTTACCAACCATGCTTTGCAGAAGTTTGGTTGGATTTTTGTTGCTATCATTTACCAACCAAATTGTTGAATTTTTCGTTTGATAGGAGATGTTAAATTGACATGTTTGGATGTTCTATGGTACCTCCAGAATTGATTCTAACTCGGCTAGAATTCGGAGTTTTTGGCTCTACAAATTAATTTAGACTCAAATTTATGTTCAACCAAACTATATTTATGAATGTGTAAACATAAATTACAATACATTCGACTTACTTTTAACCAGAATCAATTCATTCAAAATCTATATTTGTCATTGCAGAATCAAATTTAGTGTCAACATGTAAAGGTCTTTCCTCCTCCCCCCCTAAAAATAGTTCATTTGTCGAAATTTGACTGCATCTTCATTTTTATTTCCTGAATCATTATAAGGAGGAAGTTTCTGCTAATTATTTTATACCAAGTAAGTTATTTATTTTTAACGAGTGAAAATGTGACCATAATAAATAGGTGATGCTCTATCTCAAACATTTGTTGAATGCAGGTACTATGTGAGTGTTTGCCTTAGGGAAAGATGAAATTGAAGTCTAAGAAAGGATGGAAATCTATTGTACCTCTTCATTTAAAAGGAAAATCACCGGTGACTCGTTTTTCGTTATTTCGCAAAGTCAATTCAGCTAGCCATGGACCTGGAAAAACTCCAGTTTATCTTAATGTGTATGACTTGACACCCATGAATGGTTATGTGTATTGGGCCGGTCTTGGTATCTATCACTCTGGTGTCGAAGGTACAGTTTTTGGCTCGTATGTCTTGAAATTTGATCATGCTCTGTCTCTTAATCTTGGCATATGACTTAAATTAACCTGGCTTTTTCTCAAATGTATTAGAAGTTAATTCATATACACTGTCAGTGCAAAGAATTTTTTACACTGTCAATCAATCATAATTGTCAGATCATTAAAAACATTCGACTTTTAACAGCATCAAACTTTATAAACGTAGCTGTTGAGTTTTCGACTAGTGCTTCTAATATCTGATGAACCATGCCTGTATTTTACAGTTCATGGCGTAGAATATGCATTTGGAGCTCATGACTACCCAACAAGTGGTGTTTTTGAGGTTGAACCTCGGCAATGCCCCGGCTTCAAATTCAGGAAGTCGATATTCATCGGAACTACATCTTTGAATCCTGTTCGGGTTAGGGAGTTCATGGAATGCGAGTGTGCAAACTACAACGGCGACACATATCACTTAATTGCTAAGAACTGCAATCACTTCTGCAAAGACATATGCTACAAGCTTACAGGGAAATCAATTCCAACTTGGGTAAATCGGCTTGCTAAGCTAGGTATTTTACTCATCTTGCTTCATTCAGATAACGGTTTACTTTTGCAGTGTGTTTGTTGCAACCTCTAGTCTTTAGGATATTGATTGGGCTGAAGCTAGATGGTTAGAGGTTACTGAATAGGAAAAGAAAGATACTGTAATCAATGTTATCGAAATCGCGAGTTAAATCGCAAGATCTTACAATTCCACGATCTTACCAGTCCCATGTGATCTGGATCGTGCATGAGATTGCATTCTGAGCAAAATCGGAGTGAGATGGCTTGAAATAGATCCTGGATTGTGAAATTGAATAAGAAAGATTAATTGACTGATTGAAATGGCCAATGCTAATATTGTTAATTAGTAACTGTTAGCTTTATGCCGGCAGTGGCGACTGGCGATGAACCTTTTGATCTCGTAATCACTCAACTCCTTAACGCCTCCACCTAGCCATCTAACCAACCTTATGCTATTGTTTTTCTTCTTCATCTGGCCTTAATATTTAGTATTGACACCTTGTGATGACAGGTTCAATTTGCAACTGCATTCTTCCAGAAGCACTAAGAATTTCTTCTGTGGGTCATGATCCTAATCGCGAGGCACATGATAGTGAAAAAAGAAGGCTAAGAAGTGCTTTCAATTCATTGTCCTCAATCTCAATGCGTCAAAAGCAGCTATCAAAATCTTCATTGTTTCTACAGTCACCCTTAAGAGGCTGTTTATCATCAAAGTGGCCATCATGGGAATCGAGCAAATCTATTAATCGTTCCTTCAAAGAAAGGTAACTGTTTCTTTGTACCTTGAAAAGCGTCTGAATGAATGAATGAGATGCATGTTTGTAATTTGTACCATCTCTTGTATTATTATTTTTGAGGTAATGTACCAATCCTTGTTTGTGCTTAGTCTTTTGTAAGTAGCTTTTCTGTTTGTAATACATTTTTATTTAATCATATTGGTATATGTATCGTTTCAATTTTATCGGATGTCCCCAAAGGGACTATTATTATTGTTTTTTCCCGTTAAATTGTCCTTTTTTGATATAATTTCTTGAGGTGTAACGTTTATGGTGTTCCTTCCTGAGCTGTAGAATTAATGGATGGTTTTCATTTTTTTAGTAGTGTTTTAATGTTTGATTTTACAATTTTTTGTTGTGATTATATTCTTGTATTACTTTTTTAACTTGAAACTTTTAAATTTTATTTTTCTGCTCAAAATCTTTAAGAATCTTGTTAAATTTTATTCTTGTACAGTTAAATATTCAATTTACAGTGGAATTGATTTACTTAATTTAAAACAAAAAGATTTTATCATGTAAAAAGGCATCAAAATACAGTTAAAAATTCAATTATTGGCCATTTTGAGTGTAAAATGCAATAGCATTCTGTGTCGAGTATTTCACCGAACATAATCGCACGTTTTGTTAATATGATCAACATGCCAATTCAAATTGAACAAATAAAAATTGACAATCTATTTCCTCAAAAAAAAAAGTTGACAACCTATAATAATAATAATCTGTTTTTTTTTTTAAAAAAAAAAACCTATAATAATACATCACTTATAACTATTGATGTGACTTGTAAAAAAAAAAAACCCATTAATGCGACTTGAAGAGGGAAAAATAAAAATCAAATATGCGCTTTATACATATACAGTGCTGGACACTAAAAAATTGACAAAATGTCATTTCTTTTCATACAAGCAAGAAAAGTTGAAATTAAAATTCAAATGGTTTGATCTAGTAGTTAAAAATTAAGTCTTGGATCCAGAGAGACCCGATATCTGTCATTGCATTTGAGGCAAAGCAAATGTGAATTTTTCTTGTTAGTGTTCTCTGAGTTTGAAAGCATTTTGTAGTTTAAACTCGACATCATCCTTTTACTCAATAATTTCTATAAAAAAATTAAAGTAACTACAGGATAATTATGACTAACATAAATAAATAATTTGTATAAGTTAAACAAAGTTATATATCAAACTTTTTTTTCTTGGGAATTGAAAGCCATCTCTTTCAATTCCCATCTAGCCTCTTCAATCCGCAATAATAAGGAATTATTTTTCTTACAAAAAGGAATTGTTTTTCATTTTATTTTTTTGTAAAGGAGTGAAACTTTTATTTGAAATACACCTGATACTAGTAATTGCTTAATGTCGTAGGAATGCCAATTATAAGCACAAAAATTAATTAAGCAGGTTCATAAAATATAAAAAATTCAAACTAGATGATAGTAAAATTCATAAAATCAAATATTTTACATATTTACGTGCTTCTGTGTTCCTATATATTACAGTTCCTACCATTTAGTATAAAAAAAAGCTTCAGCACTTGTCAAGATTACTAGGTTAAGCACTTGGAGCCTAAATCTCCCTAAGCAATAAAAAAATGATCAGAATCAGGCATTATACTGTAAACCACCTCACACGTGAGAGGATCAGCCAAAAATTAGTACCAGAAAGTCTCTATGCTGAACGGCACTATGCTCTAAAAGAAGGATCCATGATCAGATACATTTCAAATATGAATCTTGCTCGGCAAAGAATTTGCTATGTTAACTTTCTTTTTCATGACATAATAGTACCATCCAGTGAATACACAGGGCACAAAGCCAGATTAGCATTGAGAAAACAAACCTGCAGGAACATGAAAAATATGATTCAGATCCAAAGTTTATGTGGACATGAATTTCTAAGATGAGACTTGCAAGAAAAGTTACGATAATTTGTTACCATTAAGAGCAGAATGATATATTCGTTTCTCAGCTAGCCCAATATCTGAAAGTAACATATTACCCTGCAAACAAAACATACAAAGAATATCATGCTTGTTCAACAAGAAAAGCCAACAGCAACACAAATAGTCAATACATAACATGGAGGCGAGCATCTTACTACACACAAACGTTGCTATATATATGTTTCAAACAAAAAAAGAAACAATCAATCCATCGTATACAAAAGCTTAACAATTCTTTGAATGAATTAACTAGAATCACTTTATAAGCAAATATTAAGTGGTGCTACTGCAATATCTTGATTAGTGGTAATTCACTCAAGTCTATAAGAGGAATATTGAAAAGTGAAAGGCAGTGATTGAATGAGTCTTGTGTCTCGCGAGCACACCATGAGGTAGAAAGGAACATTAAATGGGATATTTTCTTGCAACTGCTTAGACACGTAGCAGTAGGAGAGAGAGAAGTGAAGTAAATGTGTATCCTGTTAGAAAGAGCTATTAAAAGCAGAAAGGGATATAGGTAAGACAGGGAGTCATGGAAAAGAAATTGGGGACCATTGAGTAGGGCGAGAGCAGACCCCTCGATGACATTGGGGTGTCTCTACCATTTCCATCTTTTCCTTTTCATTTCTATTTTTGTTTTGCTAATGTTATGGGGAAATACAGAGGTCTTCCTCAAGGGTAAAAAGTTAATCTCCAAGCTTTCTTTAAGAAATTCAAGTTCTTTTCACACACACAAACTCTTGTACACCAAGAATGATTTCATCAATAGAATAGGAAAACACACATATCGTGCCTAACTACTTGTGATTAAAAGCTTTTAGTTTTAGGATGTATTTTCGGTTTTCACAATACATATTATTTGCATACCTCAGTAGCCATCAATCTTCTGACATTATTTGCATATAGTTTGGGATTATCTTTCTCTTGTTGTGAAGGATAGTATGTAGGTAACTCTGTCACCTCCATATAATTTACAAACTGACAGAGAAGAAAAATCACATGACGCACCTGCCACAAAACATGTATATTAGCTTTTCAACAACAATAAATATTTCTAAAGGATAAGGCTGAAAATAATATTATCAACAAGATCAGACAAAAGAACACTTATAAACTAAAGCACAAGCGGTTGCAAACACGAACAATTTGTATCAGCAAGACCGTTAGCATGACATATTTTACAACGTTTGAAGCACATAAGATGGTTTCTAACAGCCCTGAGAAAACATTTTAAAATAATTTGGTAGAAAACAGAGAATTTAGCTGACTTATGATCTGCTATTAAGATAGACCATTCCCGCCCCCACATGAAATCCAAATGTAAGTACATCCACTTGCTCCCTTACAATTTTTAAATGTGAGATCAAATTTCAGGTATTCTTGAGTATAATTAGCCGCGAGTCAAGAATAGACTCTAACATAACATGAAGCTTAAATTTTGAGCTTTTGCGTCCCAATGACATTTAACCTCAAATTTATAGTTCAACTCATTTTTACATGAAAATAATCATACATAATCACTTGCCATTCAACACACTAATAACCAAAATTAACTTTACAAAAATTCATTTAAAATCAATTTTTGCCCTTGCAAAACCAAACACTCACTTAATGGAAATAGGAAACTCTAATACTTTACAAATGCCTTACCCCAGATATGGAATCCCAGGCAGGACTAAATCTCTGGTAATGGTAATTTAAAATTACAGGAAGTACTGGTGCACTCGCTAGAAAACCACCACTCTTGAATGGAAGGAGATATTCTCCATTTGTGGTTGTACCTTCTGTAAAATATCCAACCTTATCAAATTACATGATCAGAAGAACATAAACATGCTTGAAAATTTAAGATTGTCCAGCAACTCCTTAAGTTCAATATATAAAATTATACATTAAGCAAAGAGATAAATATTGACTAGAAGTAGAACATTATATCACAAGCTAGTGCTCCCATATGCACCTAATACTTTACACACCAAAAAAACAGAAAATTTTTAAAACATCCAAAATATTTAAGATTTAAGGTATTGTCTAAAAAGCAAAATATTTTAAGATATAAAAGAGAGATTATGTTTAAGACACAATAATGAAAGTGTTTCCTAAATAGATTGGATTGGATACATAGATCAAAAAACTTCATAACTCCCTACCATAAATAGTCTAATGATGAACTACTGTATTTTATGATAATTTTACTTCTATTTTCCGAATACAGATATGAATACTGCAATTGCTCCCTCTGTAACAAAATATAAGCAAAAAAGAGTAAAACAAAATTGATGTATTTGGTTCAAAGTTTGGTCCAAATACGTCGACTTTCTTTGGCTCACTTTTGCTGATATTTTGTTACAGAGACAATTACTCGCGCTAACTTTTGATAAATCAATTCTCTCCTTTAATATAACATTAATTTTATACAAATTTTATGTGCAGTATTACAGTTGTTCATGTCCTGGCTATAGTTTTCAAAATTTGTTGTATCCCTATATATGTGTTGCATGCACAGATCCCTAATGCAATTCGCTACCATATTATCTATAAAAAAATCAAATATAGAAAAACACTATCATCTTATTTTAACATTAAGAAACAAAAAGAAAATCAAGCAAGAGTCAAATATAATAAGAAAGAACAGAATGAATAGGATAATTTTATCCCAGCCCCGAGAAAATATTAAAGGATGATAACCTGGAAATAACATCATAATTGGAGCAGATGTATTTCGATGAGCTTCTCGAATTCTTTCAGTGACAACAGCTGCAGGAATAAAGGTCATAGTTTAGTTTTATCAGACATTTTACAGATCTATATAACTCAGAAAAAGATTGGTCATCGTATAAAATCTAAACACAAGTTGCAAAACTGGAAAATGTTCATTATTAAATAAATTAAACAAAGTGTTACAACCCTAGCTTGACTTGCTTATACACGCAAATATGCATAACGGATGGACAAGTAACACCACTACACATGACAAACAGCTAAGGAATGTGACAGACACCGGTTCAGATACCAAGGATGGAATGTAATACAAGACAGGATTTTGTTGATGATACATTCCTGAACACAGGTCAGTGATAATCCAGGATAGGAAGAGTATACAAGCTGCTGTTACCTCACGATATTTTGAAAGCCCGAAGTCTGTCCCACAAAATCGGCTAATCTCTAATTATCCAGAATGATCCCTAATCCTCTCTGACTCACTTCACAGCTTCTCTTCGCTACATTCTGTTAGAACTCTAAGTATCTACCTAACTCTAACTTCCTAATAAAATTAAAAATATCATAATAACAGAAGCCGGCCTTGGGTACTTAGATAAGTTTTCTCTAACAGATAATTGAATCCGAGATACTCAGATGAAAGTTCTTCGATCCCAAATTACCAACCCATCTATCTCCGGAGAAAATTTCAAAGACAATGTCTTCTTCAGCTATAAAGGAACAACATTGTGGACATTGAAAGACATTGTCTTATTCAACAATTTAAAATCCAAGATGCAAAAGCTCCGGTTCAATTACTTGACTAAAAAGAAAAGAGAAGAACAACACATAAGGGGAATAGGGACAACTAATTTACTTCATTTCAGTTGCACATATTTTCAAAATTATTAGAAAGTGCAAACACACCAATAATCTATGCACCTGAAACACCCTTGAAGTCTGATGTCTTTGACTCCCGTTGAACGTAGATACAACCAAGACACTTACTGTTACAAAAACAAACCATAATATGTAAGCAATACATTCTGAATAATCATGCTTATAAAGAAAATATAACTCATATTTAAACAAATAAGACATAGGGAAACAGACCTGATGAGACCAACTAGAGGAATTTTACCCACCGACCTCTTCATTGACAAGATCCAAGATTGAAATGAAGCACAACAGATGAAGGACAATCGTCAGTAAGGAAAAAAAGGCCGATAATGAAATATGCTTTTAAGATAAACTGAAGGAGCGTGTGAAAAACTTGTAAAAACAACACAAACCTTAGCAACAAAACTTGGGAATGAGTTAGACATGTGATACAAAATATCAATGTATGATACATGATTAGATATTATTACACCGGGTCTTCCCGTCTCTGCAGGCTGGCTTTTGTTTTCCTTATAACATTGAAAAAGAAAGAAGAAATAGAATAAGCAAAAGTAAAACCAAATACCAACACAGAATAAATTTCTTGCAGAAATTAATAAACGAGACTGCAACAAACCAAGTTATCCATTTATCTAACTAGGTTCTCATAAACCTTCCCTTTACCGAGGACCAAAATAGGGCAGAGTTCCTCAAAGAGTACTTATAAAGGGAAAGCAGATATTTATAAAACATAAACACACAAAAGATCTTCATCTGTTTTTGGTTCTGCAGTGACAAAATTTGATTTTGAGTGAATCGATTATGTAAAGTTTATTCTAGCTAAAGATGTGTTGAATATAATGCCATTTATGCTTAGATACATTCATATAAATAGTTTCAACGGTAAATTCTAAGCTAAAAATCAATTGTAGAGGCAAAAACTTCAAATTCTAGGTTCTAGCTATAATCAATTCTGAAGTCAAAATCTAGCTTCAAACTATAACCAATTCAGGAGGCAAAAACTGCAAATTCTAGCTTCATGCTATAATCAATTATGGAGGCAAAATCAAAATTTTATGCGAGAACATCTAAACATGTCAAAATCAATTCTACCCCTCAAGAATCAAATTTGTTTCCTCTAAAAATGGAACCAAACATATATAGCTTTTGTCAAATTTGCGGTAACACAATGTGATTCTGCCAAACTCACCAGCAATCCTAACATGCAGTTAATCGAATTCAAACATATCATATTTCTAACCGCAAAAAAAAAAAAATGACATTTCTAATTGTTAAAAGAAAAATAGCATTGTTGAATTTAAAAACAATTTGAGTAAAACCTTTACAGATAATGTTTACCAAAAAAATAAATTAAACATAATTATCATTATCATTATCATGATCATGTTTGGAAGAAAATGTACCTCATTGGATGATGAGGTAGGGTTTTTATCAGCAGAAGAAGATTGTCTAATCCAATAAAACCCTAAAACAAAAAGCACAATCCTAGAAAGCATTTTCCCACACTGAACAATAACAACCCTTCTCCAACCAACAACATGTGCATAATCTTCCTGTTCATCTTCCCTATTAGGAACAGAAAAAACCGTACAAACCCTACAAATCAAATAATAGAAAAACAACAACGTCATAGCCAAAACAACCCTAACAGGAACAAGCGTAACCAATGCAACTCCCAATAAAACCTTCTCCTTCGTAGGTAACTCGCCACGTCCCATTGTTCCATAAACATCGCGGCGAACGTAAGGGGAGAATTTGTTCTCGAGGTCGGAGGTGTTGGAAGCGAAGACGGTGGTGATGGGCTTGAGAAGAGGAAGGTCATCGGGAACTGGTGGCGGTGGTGGTTTTGATGATGAATTTAGGTCTTGGAGTTCTGACTCCATTGTTTTTAGGTTATTCATTTGAATGCTTTTTCATTGTTTTCGTTTTTGCAGAAAATCGTGGAACATGAACGATTCACGTTCACAATATTTGAAAAAATCTTTGTAATAAATTCTTCAGTTTTTTTTTTTTTTTAGAGAAAGATATTCTTTTTAGTTGACAAAAAAAAAAATAGAGAATTGACAGGGAAGTCGCTATCGTTGGCCACCACTTCCATATCAGCAATGAGGTGCAGTTGACCAATTGTCTAAGAAGATAATTTATAATACAAAATCTATTCAAAGGTTTGTCTAAAAAAAAATTATTGAAAGGTGCTGAGGACTAAGTTGTGCAAGTCTTGTCCTTAAGTGTGATATTGGACCAAATACGTTTTTTAGACTTATACTCGACCCTTAAGTAGATGAATTTTTTTTTTTAAAGAAAGATCATTAACTAGATGACATATGAGTTTGACTAAAACGAGTTCATATAAAATAAGACTAACTTTCTCCAAAGTCACCAAATAATTATATAAAAAATATTTATGTTATTTTAAGTCAAAAAAAATAATTGTATCCTTCTGGCTAATTGAAGGAGGGGAGAGGCGAGTGATGTTCCCTTCTTCGACACCCACAGCAATAATACAACTGTTGTTGATCTTCCTCGCGGATGTTATGTTTATATGTGTCATGGTGACATTTTTATTTTTTTTTGAAGAAGCTAAATCAGCCCACTCAAATTGTCACCGGAGAGAATCGAATCTGAGACTTGCTCACTCCTAGATTCCAAGCCAATACCATCAGGCCAACCCAAGTGGGTTATGTCATGGTGACAATTGTAGGCGCACAAAGCAAGTTATTGGAATGAAGCAAGGAAATATAGTGTGAATAGTTCAATATTAGATGCAATAAAATTACTCAGTTAATTAATGATAGATAAATGATGTGCATTGTAAAAGACTAGAGTCATTTGTTCATGTTTGATAGATCCCAAAAAATAACTAAAAAAGTTATGTTTGTTTCAACACCCTCTCAACCAAAGAACGTTTTAACTTACACAAGTGAATGGGTGGGAGATTGCGGCAGGCTCCTACCATGTTGTGGTTACAGTACAACAAAATTTGTGAAGTACAATTCTACCATTAGAACTCGTGACCACAAGCCACGAATACAATATAGCAACCCTATCTTTAATGAGCAAAAATTCACTCTTTAAAACAGATAAAACAATCACGAACGAAAAACAAACTGCCAAATCAGTCATACTATCGCCACTTCAAACAAGCAGACTCTCCACAACCCCTCCTCCAACTTTATACATCATATAAAATAGAGAAAATATTAAAACCTTAATCTCCAGATATAATAAATTAAACAACCTCAATTGAGCCAATCCAATTATGATGCAATCTAACCAGGACACATTAATATCATTTTACAAGCACAAACAATTAGATACATATGTTGTTCAATGTTGTCTAATTAGCCACCGACATAACTCAATCAACATCTCTAACATCAATTCAGATGAAACTAAGCTATGAGAAACCACCGAATCCTCGTCACCAATACAACATGTTGGCCGAAATCAGTCTTCATTATTGGTACATCATCTTGTTCACATGTACCAATGTGACCCGATGAAACTCATTTTCTTCATAATTGATAATATACTCGTAATATATTCGAACTCACATTCGAAGCAGTGTGACACTGACCATGTTTCATACTACTTGAGAGGCGAGTTTCATTATACTATCAACGAGGAAAAAATTGATATTTCATTCGGTACGTTGATTTCAAAATGAATATGATGATGCACTTGTCATGGAGGTAATTTTCAGCCAACAAAATGTACCGACAATGAAAGTTTTGGTGGTTTCTCAAAGCTTAGTTTAATCCGGATGATGCTATAGATGTTGGTCGAGTTATGTCATTGGAGGTTTTGGTGCTTTCTCAGTGTCTGGTTATGTTAGTATGTGAGGCATTCATAGTTATATTATAAACTTAAAAAGCATGATATAATTAGTGTCATAGTTATACTATCATATTACTCTTGTAAAGAAACGGCTATTTTAGAATTAAAAAAATTGTTTTTGTTGCATGAGCAAATGACAAATTATTTGATGGAGTTCAATAACTAAGCAATTGTGTTCGAGTGGTTAATGAACTCTGTTAAAATATGAATTATTATGGAGAATGTGGGTTTGATTTCTATGTGTAATAATTTTTAACCATACTTTACTTACCTTTCGACTGAACTGCGGATTCCTATGTCATCTTACCCCTACGAACCGAAGTTTAAGACACAAAAAAAAAGAAAAATTTAATGCTTGAGCTTCAATGTAGAGTTCGTGAGTAACTAAAATGCATAAATCTTGAAATTTTTCATAGATCAAAGCTCAACTCGTAAAAATGTTGAAATTGATAGATCGAAGTTCGAACCCAACTCCTCCACATGTGTGTGAGTTTCTAATGATTATTGTCGTTTGGTCTATTTATACAGGAGAAAAATAGACAAATAAATCCTTATTTATTTCATAGAAAAAGCAACAAGTGCTCCCAAAGTACTCTTAAATATTTTATACGGTAAATTTTTAAGAAAATGTGTGTATTCAATACATTAAAAATCAAGTATTTGACTTTTTTTTTTAATTTAATTTAGAATCTTAAAGAATATCAGAGAACATTACTTAACTGATAACAACACTCTTATTTTATTCCTAGGTGTATATTTATGTTTTTCCGCCTTCTCTCTCATGCACACCACACGATGACACATCGTGTCAGCTTGATTCCTTCTTCCATTAGGTCAAGTCCTTGAAAGTCTGTAACAATAGATCATCAAACATTAAACATAATATTTCATCCGTTTCAAAATAATATCCATTTTGAAGAAATTGCATTAACCAAGGACAAGCTAGTTTAACACAAAAGTTTCTATTATACTCTTGTCTTTAATTTCATCCATTTTACATTTATTTACCCCATCTCATATTTACTCCCAATACCAATATCAAAATTAATTAAAGTCAATCAAATGGAAATACCAATGCATAATGGCAATACCAATACTACTAAATGGCATTATTTTTGCTTCGGTTGGTATTGAAAAACTAATTATGTAAATGGCATGCCACTAAATTTTTTCAACTTCTCTTATCTAAATGGCATTCTTCGGTTATCAATTTTTTTTTTAACTCAATTGAAAAACTTCCCTTCAACTTTCATAGACTTTCCTTTGTTTTCCATTTTTTTTTAGTTTTAATTATAAATTTGCCATTTTTATAAGCAAATTAGTCCATCATTTAAACACCCTTGGTTGGTTGACAAGATGGATTAGAGAGTTTAGTAGTCATTTCTTGGGAGAGTGCATGAATAAATTCATTTAAAATTGGGTCAACATTTATTAGTGGAAAATAATTATTGTGGAGAAAATCTAGAATCCAATTAATTGGTAGGCAAGGGTAAAATAGACAAAATGTATCCTTAAACTAACAAAATGACATGTATTTTGCAACAAAATTTTTATCCAAAATGGACATGTATTTTGAAACAAAGGGACTATAATTAGTGTAATTGTTATAATATATCATATTACTCTTGTAAAAAAGTATCGGGGGAAAGTAACGTGAGAGCTCAGGAGAGAAACGTTAGTTTCATCATTTTATTGTTATTGCTTTTTATCTTGTTATGTTTTTCTTCATTTTTCTTCTAAAATTTTCAGTGCAGGAGCATAGTAGACATGGAGATCAAATAGCAACAACAAAAGAAAGAAAAATAACAGCAATAATGAAGTAAATGAACAAAGAGACAAGTCTCCCTCTCTCTTTACTCAGGCCTGTTTACACGCACAATACTGGCGAACTAAGATGGGATTCACAACAATTTCTGTTCCACACTCACTTTTTTCTCAAGTTTTATTTAATCCTCGGGACCTTTTTCCCCAGCATTTCAGCGGTAAAAATTGGGTGTCATCTTTGTTCGGAAGTTACCAATATTTATACCCAAAAAATTAGGTTAAAGTAGGAGGAAGAGGCCAAAAGATGCTTGGCTGGAGATGGTGCAAAGTCGGTGGTTTGCGCAGTGTCACAGAAATGCATAATGTGCGATACTAGAGCTCAAAATGTGAGAGGGAAATAACAAATGAAAAAGTAACCTAAATTGAACTTGAAATGAGCAGTTGAAATAGTTTTACCCTTTTTTTTTTTTTTACTTTTTCTTTTCTCTTGTAGTGAGGTAACTTTGTTGTAACTTGCCTTCCACTTTGTATATTTCCTACTTTGTCATTTTTATCTTCATTCTGTAACTATTTTATCTTTAAGAGATACTTAATACAAAATAAAGTGTTTTTGAGTTTTTATTTTGTGATGTTGAGCATATAGATTATATGATGCTGAATCTTGTACTTTTATTGGACAAAGGTAAAAAAAACAAATAAATAAATCTTACGCAAAATAAAATGAGTCCAAGGGACATGATTACTTAACCTATTTATATATTAAAAAAAAACAAAACAAATACAAATTAAAAAGGTGGACAAAATAAGGGTATAAACAAGCACATAGGTCCATTATCCGATCCAATTTTAATTACCTTGGTAATTATGCAACCTTAAGAATTTATTTGCCTCATAAACGCAAATCATTCATGATTCAACACTCTTCTCGGGTATTATTTATACCCGAGGTAACAAAAGAGGGAATTTTAACGTTCTAATTAAAATTAAAAGAAGAAGAAAGGAGTTTTTATGCTCGGATTAAAGAGTCAGATTCACCTCACAAATAAATATAGGAGGGTGAGCAAGTCATTACAACCACGATAAAGAGATAATTAAATATTTTTCTAATAAAATTTATTTTTATATTTATCGCAATAAAAATATAAAATCAATATATTTAAAACTTTTAAAATTTATATAAAATTTACAACATTAAGATATTATAGATAACCTTTTAAATTTATTTGCCTGATAAGTTAAGAGGTACCTAGGTAGAGGCTAGTAGCAGTAAGTATGCAACAGAAAAGCAGTTAGACCCATGATATTTCTGATAATCAGATTCAATTAATCTGTGGAAAGAAATATATATGGAGCAATGTTTGCTGTCATGGTATACATTCATCCAAATGAAGTAGAAAATAGTATCCAACTAGTGTGAAAGTCATGCAGTGTTTTACTTACATGAAAGAATCCAGATAAACAAAGCCAAAAAAAGTACATGATATACTTGCATGCAGTGTTTCACTTACATGAAAGAATGCAGTGTTTTACTCTTTCTGTTGTCTTAAACAATATTACAGCCTCTATAATGACACCAAAACCTTTGTGAAATAACTAAAATACAAAAGCTAACATAATTAATCTGAATTTTATTTAACATTTTACTTATTTCATTGTTTCCTAAAGTCCACAAATTGAACAACAAACTTTCTTAAATCCTGTACTCCAGAAGGAAGATTGAGATGAAAGTTTGAAAGTCAGTCAGTCAGCAGCAATCTTCCCATCATGTAAAAGAGATGCCAATTAGCAAACAAGTAATTTAGCTTATGAAATAAACTATCCTCCAGTTCACACTAGACTGAAGCATCAAATAGAAGTTACATAACTACTCAAGATAAATGCTTTTCCAAGTCTGAAACAGTTTTGTAAGATTTGCGACATATCATAACATTACTACACTGAGGAAGCTAGCAAAAGACTCTTTTGAAGACACTCTTCCTATCAAGTTTCACATTCAAATCATTTTTTTCTATTCTCTTCCAACTTCAGGGTTGTGATGAGTTATATACATATATATCAAATGGAACTGCAGACCAATAACACTTGTTATGAAAGAATTTATAGTCTGTACCCGCCGTCCATCTAATAATTTCATTGGAAATTTTACACCTCTCAATATAAATCGCACAAATTGATAATAAATAAGACACAATATCGATACTATTGTTAAGGTTTAAATAGAACATGTATGCACTGGCAACACTGTGATGTCAAGGTTTTCGATTTACACTACTCTGCAGCCGCAACCGAGGCGGCACTGCAACAATCCACAACATCGAAGGTCATGTCAATACCAAGAAAATCATGATTCTTCTTAGTCTAAACCACTTAAAATGAAGAAAATCTAGCAAGCTGCAAAATCATCTAAATCAATCAAGATATTATAAACCAAAATTCTACAAAAACAAGCAATTGTAACAAGATATAATCATTTTATTTATGGATTATTGTGGGTATCTCTCAACCCAAATTCGAACATTGGTTTGCCACGCTGTATAAGTTTAGCCTTTTCCACTAAACCAATAAACCAAATGTTATTCAACATCCTTGCAGCTACCAATTGAGCTGTACTTATAGGACATTTACCGATTATTGTGAACGAAAGATAAATAAACTACATTTCGTAAAATTGTAATGTGTAAACCTAAGTAACTAACAAGAACAAATAAACGCACCAGAAAAACACATTGAATCAGCAAGATACCCAATTCTTATGAGTACTGATCAATGCAGACAAAAGGCCAGCAGATGACAACACAATCGGCTTCGAAAACAATCCGTTCCCATCCAAAATATCATCCAAAGCCATCAATCCATCAGCCAAATCCTGAACAATGGAAAGCTTCTTCATCAAAATCTTCTCTCTCAATTTCCTCAACTTAATTTCCTCTTCTCCACAACCATCCCCTCTCAAAACATTAATCTCAATACTCGATTTCAAACACGCTTCATCCTCAACAATAATCTTCAAATCTCTAGTTTTCAACGCTATGCTTCCAAAATAACCAATGAATTCAGCATAAGCACTTATTTTCGTGAAAATTTTAGAACGTTTTGGATCGATTAAACCGGTTTTCGATAACCAAACGAATTGTTCGATAAAAAAGTAAAATCCTTCACCACCGTAAGCGATAAAGGAGAAGATTAAATCGCGTGTGGAATCAACGCGCGTGTTACGGAGCGCGTTGAGGTCTTGAACGAATTTGCCGAGACGGAAAGCTTTACGGCTAACACCGACGCTAGATTCGAAGCTTTTGAGGCGGTGAGTGAGGTTCGGATCCGAAGATGAGAGGTTAGAGGCGAGGATTAGTTTTGCGGTGTAACGGGAGATTTTGAGGAGTTTGTCAACGCCGTCGCGTTTGGCGAGGTAGGTTTCGATGTGGGTTAAGAAATCTCGTTCTTTTGGTTTTGGGGTTATTGCGAGGTTGGTTGGGGGTGGTGGGTTCGGTGGTGGAGGTACATGTTGTGAAGCCATTGATGTTTCCAAAATGGAGCAATGAAGGATTGTTGCTTTTGCTTGTGCTTAGTACAAAAAACGTGACAAAAAATAAGAATAAAACACGTTAATCATGTTTTTTTTTTAGGTAAATGCTAACACATCCTTTTAAGATAAAAAATCAAATAAAATCTTGAGATATAAGTTAACATGACTCATATTTTTAAGATAAATTGTCATTGTGACCATAACTTATTTGATAAAAAAAATGTAGTGTATATATTGAAATTCGAACCCCAAATTGTTCACTTGCTAATCTTACTGATCAATAAATTTCTAGGTGTTAGGCGCCTTAATAAAAACAAAAATTGTTAAAGCAAAATACATTTATCACATGTAATGATATTTGAACAACCATTTAAGATAACTTTTGAGACAACTTCTTTTTTGTCTCTTTTCATTGGTCAAAAACAATAGAGAGAGAGAAATGAAGAGAGATAATAAGAATATAATGTGAGTATGAGATAAATGTCAAAAAGTTGTTATAAAATAGTTGTACAAATATATCATTTCTCTTATAGAATGTAAGAGATCTTTAAAGCTTTATAAGATGTATTGGATTAGAATACACTTTTGAGAATATAGTAGTGTTAAATCTTTTTAGATTAGTTTTTTCAATTACGCGTAGAGAATATTTGATTCACACACAACAAAACAAAAAAAGATGAACTTATTCGGAATGGACCCCTAGGATTCTGTAATGTCTTAGCAGCTTCAATAACTTCAAACAATTATATGGCTAGATCATTGAAGAGCGTAGTTTGTAACAATCCCTCTTTATTCCTCAACTGCTCCTCTAAAATGTATATATACCCTTTTTCTACGACATAAGGTACACATACTTTCTAATTTTAACATTTTAAATTTTGATCTCTGATTGACTTGAACGTCAAAGTGTTTAAAAGTACTCTTCATTCAACATTAACGAAACACGCTTCAGATCTCTCAAGCTTACATCTCTATTAGATAAGAATTTATCACAAAGATTATTTACACACTGTGTTAATACTTAATAGAATTCTTTTTTAAGAGAGGAAAACTAAACAAACCCTTATGTGTCCATCACAACAAATTAGATGAATCTTATTCCGATGCCTTGTGATGCTATATTCTTTTCTTTTTTTTCCAACAAAAACTCATGCATAAGAGATAAATGCTACTCGCAAAGAAAGCTTATTTCAAGTTAAGGGTCAATGAACCAATAATAATCAAATGGTTTTTTTACTGTTGGTTTATATATCTATAAAGACCTTTCAAATTTTACAACACAAATTGGTTTGAATACTTCAATGTGTCTTGTTATAAAATTTCAAATTTATACAAATTATATTTTATTTTCAATTGCTTGTGCATTTAAGAAACTTTTTTTGTGTGAAAAGATGTAAGTGAGTTGGTTAATGGTTATCGTGGCTTCCATGTCTTAGAAATATAGACTCACCGAGGCATAAGAGAGTAAATGCTACTCAGAGATATTACAGTTAGTACATCCATAGACTCACCAAGGCAAATGTATGCTTTAAGATTCAAAAATCACTTGTTGCTGAATTTGAATTCAACTATTCTTATGAATCGTTGAATGGTTATTTGAAAAGAAAGAAATCAACTTTATCTCCTTCCATATACAAGTCCATTGAAAATTGTTTATGATAGTTTACACATTCACCAACACTGATAATTGAAAGTCATGCTCCAAGCATTTTCTTTAGTTGATTAATTAAGATAAAGACTACTCACATGAAATAAGTTAAAAACATTCTACATTGTATGCCGACTATTTAAATGAAAAAAAGAGAGGGAGTGCAACACATCCACGCAGTTAGGACATTGATAGTTGTTCGATCAAGATAAAAAAAACTGCTTATTTTAATTTTATAATTCTAAATACTAAGTTTGAATCTAGACCATTTGTTCTTAATCGAACAACTTATAATGTTTTGACTGTGGTTGTATAGGGAATTCTTGACCGCATAGGAGCCGGATCAGCAAAACACCCTTTCAAATGCATGTGTGCTGAAAAACCAATAAGTTGTTTCAAACAAACATTTTAGAAGAATCACAAAAAGAAGCAAACGACAAACTGATCCCCACTGAATCATGAATTGTCTCATTTCCAAAATAAAAATCAAAAAAACACAAATAAATAAATAAATCATCCATGCATACACACAAAAAATATACCCAAAACAAGTTGGACAAACAACAAAAACCAGCAAACACAATCTTGTCTCATTCTCACATAACACAAATGATGCAAAAATTTACAATGCAGCCTAAATCCTTCCTTTCCCAGTTCCAAGAGTGAGTTCCAAATCATCCAATCCCTCATCATGAATTTTTTCACCAACCCAAGGCTTTACTTGCACCCCAAGCATTTTTGATCTTATCGTCTCGCTGAATGAGTTATCAGCCACAGCATTGAAAGATGAAGAAGTTGGCACTGCAAATGGAGATTGTGCAAAAGGATGGAACTTCATTGGGCTATGAAGGTTTCCGTGTGTTGGGCTACCAGGGGTAGAAGATGCAACAAAAGGGTAATTGAAAAAGGCCATGGATTCTTTGGAAATGGAGTCCAATGCTGGATTTGGTGTAAGGTTTGTTGATGTTGGTGAGTAGAGAGGTGTAACAGGAGCACTGTTTGATATCCACAAAGGAGGAAAAGGCTGAGGAGTGAATTGGTATGAAGGAATTGAAGTTGGAAAAGATGGACAAATGGGACATGGATTTTGGGAATAAGAGAGAGAGGTGGTTCTGGCTGAGGTGCCTGCATCATTGTTTAGTGGAGAATTGTAACCCTATTCACAAAAAACAACAATCCACAGTCAAATTTACATTGCATAATGTTACACTAATCTTACTGAAATAATGTACACTAATGTTGCAAATAAGGTAGGAAAATCCAAACACAGCATGTTTGATGTCTTATAATAGTGTGCATTTTAATTTATATGGGCAACATAGTTGTTTTGAACTAAAGGTTAAAGAAGTTGAAGCGGTCAAAAAGACTACGATTCGAACAATGATAAATAAGAAAATACTAACATACCAATTGATTTTCTTCATGGAAGTTAATTACACAAGCATGCATCAAGGTCAATTTTATGCTACCAAAATCATGAAGTGTCAGATTTTCATTTTTCTTCTCTAGATCTAATTACATATGAAAAGTATCGGATTCACATAATTAAAGTGTAACCAAAAGATCAGATAATTAAGTTAGAACAACAATAATGTAGTATAAATGGATAGTTATAGGAATATTGAGCAAGTAACAAAGAAACAGAGAGGAGCAAAACAAAAATTCTAAGTTACCTTGCGATAGGTGGTTCCGTCTTCTTCAACCGACCAACCAGCTTCTGCACAAAGAGCTTTGAGGACCTTGTTGTTGTCACAATGCTTCGATAAATTGTAGCTCCCTTGAGCTCGAAGTCCATCGAATATCTTAGCTGTTATGGCTCTCCTTCTTCTTTCTCTCATCATATTTTTCTCTTTCTCCTTCCACAATGGCTTCCTCCGAATTTTTTTTGTTAAAGTTTCTCTGTCGGAAGCCATTGTGTAAGAGTGAGAATGAGAACATGTGAGTTATATGTATCTCGTCATTTACACTATAAAGGCTAGAGTGACAAGTTCACTAGTCACAAGGAATGCGCTTTTTTCACGCGCTCCTTCCATTTCAAGGTTGGGAATGGTAATAAAGAGCAGTTAGGCTAATGATTATAAGACCGATGTTCACGTTTATTATCATGCACAAAATAGGAAAATTGAGAGTTGGTACAATTTAGACGGTTGTGATTGATCAGTGATGAAGTGGACCCGACTAGAGTGAGGGATATGATGCATTGAGGCCTTGTATGTCACGTGAACTACTTATTGGATAACCTAATCATGAGAACTACGTTTACCATTTTAGGCGGAAAAAATCCATTTTTTTTCTCACATTTGGATGAGTAAATTCAGACAAAACATTGTTTTTCTCCATTTAGATGTATAAATTAGATGGGGGTGCTCTTTAAGATTCGTGGAGGAGGGGGGTGGGAGATTAATTATCTACTGAAAATTTCCTTAAAAAAAAAAAAAAAATCTACTGAAAATTAGCCCAAAACCAAATTTTGATAATCATTCAAATAAAAAAGAGAATGGTGACCTAGCATCTCTCTTGTGATATAATGATACATGATAAACAAAAGTATGATTATTGTATTTTTTTTTCTTTCTTTCTAATCTGAAGCTCGTTAAAAGGTTTTCATTTTATTTTACTTTTTGCGATAAAATAATATAAATAGTGAGTAAATTTATTGGAATAAGTGTAGAATAAACATTTACCTAATTCATATCATGGACCTGAGTAAATTCATATTTTATCTGTTCATAAAATATTAGTTGAATAAATTATTGTTTCTCGTAAAAAAAACAAACTAAATTACTGTTTTCACTTAAATGGAAATTATCTCAAGAATGAAGCTTTTTTTTTCTTCTTGTAATCTATATTTATATTATATATAAAATATACTATATATAAAAGAAATACATAATTTTTTGTTGCTTTTTTCACTTTCAATTATATTCCTAAACAAATTTGATTATAAGAATACTATTTTATTTTATTGGGGTCATTCAACAAGATAATAATTTATCATATATTTGTTATATTGTTAATATTATTGAAAAGATAAGTATAATTTGTAACAATACGAAAGTATAGAATATCTTATTATCTATACCTACAATTTTAATCAAAATCAAAATAATTTTAATCAAAATTTCATAGAAACTATCATTCATAATTTATAAGTTAATGAAATAAAATGAGTAAACAAGCAAGACGGAGTGTCCATCTGAATGCTAGTATAAACGAAGAAGAAAATCCAAAGCCTTTTCTCTGAAATAATGTATTTCGTTTTCCTTTCTTTTTGGCAGTGTTTTAAAAATTGAAGCCTCTTTTTTTTCTTTCTTTGTGTACAAACGTTTTGTTTTACCATATTAGAAATTGGAACAAAATCATACCAATGCAGTTTTCCTGGACGCCCTTATTGAAAATAAGCACAACATATATCAGAACTTAAAACTACATTCTCCCAGTAGAAGCAGGGCTTCACTTGCTATATCTTTGTTTCTTCACTTACCCACGGAAAGAAAGAAAAATTGTGAAAACACTCTACTCTCTGAAGTCAGTGATCTCAACCGTTGATCGAGATTCTGACTTCCTAATTTGTCAAACTAACGATTCGGGTCTTCCAATCTCTACGTAAGGACTCGGATGGTCGGACTGCACTAACCAATCAAAATTCCAACTACAGTGAATCCTAGAAGGAAAAAAAAAGTTAAAAGACAATTTAAAATAGACTGAAAATTCAGAGATGACCATAAATTATCATCAGGTAGTGATCTCCTTTTTAAAGAATCAGCTAGCCATCTTTTTGACAAAATATCTAGAATCTTGAAAGTGAAGTGGTTCATTCCCCCAAGCAACACATCCAGCCATAATTTCTCTAGCAAATAGCTCAACACATCGGGGAGGCTTGACCCCAGGAATATACTCCTGTAATAAATCTGACCACACCAGTATGAAGAAACTTCAGAGTTAAAATTGTGTGCCAACTTTCAGTACTACTTCGTTATTACTAGTGCTTTGTTTAAGAGAAAACACAACATATTAATCCAGACAACAATACCTGCAATAGGAGGTTTCCTCGAGTAATCCCCAGGAATGCTCATAATCACATGATCATCCTTCAAAGGCTTAAATTTTGATTGGTTATCAGAATTTTTTACCTAGAAACCATACAACACAAGTGAGAGATATAAGAAAAAGAAGTGAGAGAAAAACCGATAGTTGGAACTTAGAAGGCCAATTAGTAAAACATTACAAGGTCTGACCTTCCCAGGACTGTATCCCAAAATTAGGCTTTCATATGGCCTATGATGGAAGAGATCTAATTCACCAATCAAGGATCCATTTGCTTTCACCTGCAATTGACAACAAGTACAAGAGATTGGAATTTGAAATGACATCAAACACTTGTATGGAAAGCAAATAGGAGGTAACAGCAAGCCACCTTCAACCAATGAAAACTTGCAGCATAGCTGACCCCCCACGCTGCAAAAAGCTCTTTCTCGACAAAACTGCGTAGCTTCTCTCTATTGGTTACCCATAATGCTACAAGGGCACCTTCGGTGTGAGTAAGTTGCTTAATAGGAAGGGATAAAAAGTACCTATTGGGCAAGGTTGAATACCTACATAGATGACACACCAATACACCATATCTTAGATTTATTTCAAATAAGCCCCATTTCCCAACCAGTTTAAACTGAGTAACAGCTATAAAGTTCATCAGTGAGTTGAACAGCTATTTCCATTTACAATATCATTGAATACTGAAATATGTCTTCAAAACTAATTAAATAATATTCAGTTCATTTGCATGCTATGAGCTTCCCCACCACCCCCAAAAAAGAGTGAAAATGCCAATTAAAGAAAAGGCTTCAACCTCCCAATAAGTTTGCGGGAGAAAGGTATATCTGAACAATAAAGATATAAGAGATGTAGGTCTATAAAGTCAATACAAATAAAAATTATTTCACATAAAAGTCTCTGTAATCAGACAATATATGGCATGCTAATTTTTTTTATACAACATCAGAAACCATAGTACAAATCTTATTTGTCACCTTGATTTCTGATGAGCACTAGCATTTTCCCAAGGCGGATCCACCATTATAAGGTTGAAACCACAATCAGTGTGAGCTGCATAAATTCATTCAAAATCTCAATAAAATATGAAAGATAACAGCCCCATACTTGACCAGCTAAACACAAACAAATACAGGTGGACCAGCAAAACCTTCATCTAACATTATTTGATTTAGCCAGCACTCAAGATAACCCCAATTCACATGTCATGCAACTTTTAAGGAGAATTGTTCAGGGATAATTAGAAATGTTATTAATAAGTAAAATGGAGGCCAATTTTTTTATGAAGGTGATTGTGGCATAAAATTAAACACTTAAAATTTTATATCAATGACAACCACAGATATAATGAAGAACCACAACGTATAACAAGAAATAAAATTTGAGTTATGTATGAACCATTACCGGGAATGAGATTGCGAATCTGTCCCAGATCTGACTTCCATAAATGAAAATAAAATATGTTAAGATACACTCCATGATAGCTTAATAAACAACAGAAACAGTATATGTAAAGTAAATACATCCCAAAACATACCATGGTTGTTTTAACATACCATGTAAAAGCAGCTCTCTCGAGGCATTATATAATGATTGTTCAAAATCTCAGCCACTGCGTCATCCTCGGCGTCATTAACAACAAAATTATTGAATACGGGTAGTATCGACCTTTGCTCACAGTATTGCACATTTGGGGAGTCTGAAAAGTCAAAGACTTACATTAGCACAGTAAGATTTCCTACACCAGCAACTACTCACAATCTAAGTAATGACTAGTCCAGCAATGTATTAACAATTTAGAACCTAAATCTATTTGGTAGCAACACAAACAAATATCTAAACCGTGATACTAAAACCCCTTGATTGCAAGTCATAGCCTGTGTTCATATTGATGATAAAGTACAGAACAGAGAACAGATAAGAACAGTGACATTCTTTGCCATTGTTTAGATTGTTAAAACATGATATAATGGTAAAAACCCCGGTAAAATTTATTTCATCACATAGCATCCAATGCATAATCAATTACTCATTCTTCTTCCAATTGGAAAATAATCTCAAAAGTTCAATAATTTTGCACCGATAATGATAAAATTAAAATATCCCTCCAACTCATCACATCGTGATATTACTACTTAAAAAGGCGAAACATGATTGAGACTTATTGTGTAAGTGTATAGTTACTAAATTCTAATTCTAATCTTAATATAATTTCATACACTTCAGAAATTATTAACTGCAAACATTCTTTAAGAATTGTGTTCTATTTTGTTCTATTCCATTCAACTATGATTAAATATCCAATCAAATCCTCAAAATCAAAATACTAAATTACATGAACATCAATAAAAAGATCAGTTTGGGAGAACAAAAATCACACCTTCCAAGTCCTTATCAGTGTCACGGATACGTAAATTTAACGTAACAACAAGATCCGGAGCTTGCTGTCCTAGTTCAACAAAACATTGTTCACCACCATCACACTTCTCTTTCAAGCAACAAGAATCACTTTCATTTCTCAAATCTTTCAAAGCATCCAAAAGTTCATTCGACTTCAACAAACACTCATGTGCCTTCATCAACAAAGGCCTCAATTCCTAAACTAAACACAATAATAGTTAACTCAAAATCTCTGAGGCATAGACACTTCCGATCGAATACAGTCTCTTACATGTGTCAGTGCCCGACACCTACGCGACACTTACACATGAGATGTGATTACATTCAATTAATTCATTTTTTCTACTAACATAAGTGTCACGTGTCAGCATCGGTATCGTGTATGTGTCGGTGCATCATAGTTCAAAATACAAAAAAGGTCTAGTGGCGCAGCTTGTTGGCGGCTAGCCTTCTATTCAATTGTAAATAATGGTTTAAATGATAAATAAGTGGAGAGTATTCCAAGTTAATTGAAAATAAAAAAAACCTGATGGCGTTGAAGTGCAATTTGTTCTCTATCATTGAACGGTCGAGATTCTTCCGAACTCCTTTTTGGTTTTTTCCGTTTCCGTTTGCGTTTAGTGGGACAAGAAGGAACGGTGGTTTTGGGGGTTAGGGATTTGAAGAAACGGGGATAGTAGGTGGATGGAGAAACAGTGAAGCGGTTGTAGGAACGATTTAGAATGCGTACGGGATCGATGAAAACTGTGTTTGAATTGGAGAATTGGTATATACCTGATTTGTGGAACAATGATACTTTCTGTGACTCTTCCATTTCTTACCTCCACTGCTCACAACTTCATGCTGGATACTGCTGCTGCAAATGAGTTTATGTTGGATAAGTTATTTTACGTTTGGATGAGTAAATTGAATTTCCGTTTTCCAAAATCGACTTATGATTTAGGAATGTTTTCGTCCCTGCAATTTTATTTGTTTTCATTTTTCGTCTTTGTGTGGTGTGTTTTTTAATTCGTCATCTTAGTTTGATGTTTATTTGATTCAGGTTGAAAGATTTGCTTTGAGTAAGTGCAGCAATGACTTTGGCGTCGTCAACGTTGCAGATCCGGAGACGCGAATATTCCGGAGACTTTAATACAGTGATATTAGTCATATTTGTAGGCATATGTACTTTGCTATTTTATGCTATTAAGATGGATGTTGTGAGTTTGTTCGCAAATTCATCCCTTTTGTTTTTAGCGAATTTGAATTTGTATTGTATCGATGTACTATATCAATTTGAATGAATGAATATCGTTTATTTTTGTAAAAAAAATTATTTATTTTAGTAGACAAGTTTCGATAAGACGAAAAATAAATCAATCCAAACTAACCCCTCATAGAAAAATTAAGTGAATATTGAATAGGCAGTTTAGCTCCTCGAATTATTTATGACTTTAGTTTCTTCCCTCAAATTATAACAATTGAATAAAAGAGTTACATATGTTAGAGAGAGGGTGACATGATACAGTGATGCATTAGTTCAAATAATTAGGGATTTGTAACACTTATAGGTTCAAATTTGGATCTGACGTGTAGAGAAATTAAGAAATTAAGGTTGGAAGGCACAGACTCATCTTATAAGTTTTTTGACAAAGACTAATCACCGGTATACGATAGCAAAAACTTTATATATTATAATAAAAAAACAAGTATAGAGTATGACATCACATGCATTTTTTTTTCAATAACATGTATATTAATAACAACGGTGAATCATCCCGCACAAGGTGTGCTGACTGCTGAGAGTGAAGCACCCAAAAAAATTACACAGTCATTGATGTCGTACAAACCAAGGCAGTATCAAAGAAAAGATAAAAAATAATTACACATGGACATGACGACGTGGTAGTTTGACTGGACTCCAGATCACTCTCGTCTCCAACATGACAATTTCCACTATAGTTTGTTGGATAAAATGCTAGAAATAACTTTCCATTTTTTTTTTCACCTTAACATAATTCCTACAGTGATGTCTATAAGATCTAAGTCAATTGACATTACTAAAATTTTAGGCTTGACATTTTCTATAGTTATTCAGGTTCAAACTCAAGATCTCCTATGTGTATAAGTTTTCAGGTGTTGCTTGTCACTCTGTCTATAGACAAGGAAACTCGTATAACAATGTGTAGATGTGATCTTTTTGTTCCTACCCAATTGGCAATGAGAGTTAGAGAAGTTGTGATATTTATCCCCTTAAATAATGGGTTCAACTCCCGCAAAACTCAAATGGTAGTGAGTTAAAAAAATCATGATATTTACCTGCATGTATTGGGTTCAACTCACATGAAAGTCAAAACTCACTAGGAATGAGGGGGGATGAGGAGTCCGCGAGTAATAGTGCCTACTACTAGATGGGATTGGGTTTTACAATGTCGACGTGACATTTTCGTTCCTAAAGACATGGTTGTAATCAGTGGCGGAGCCACACACAAGGCTGTGTGGGCTCCTGTCTGCACAAACATTTCCTAAACATCCCCCCACTATACTTGTAATATACTCATATTAGATTTTGCACACAAATTAAATATATGAATTGGAATATACCCGTATGAATTTTCCACACAATTTATTTACTTTATTTCCCCACCAGACAAACAAAACATGTTACACTCTCTTATATATTTAATTTTTTAAATTAAAATAACCAATTTTTATCACACCCCGCCTCACTATCTATTAAAATGTCTCACATCGGTTGAGATACGACATGAATAAATGTTTATAAGTGGAGACAATAATCACTTCACATGCCGTTGTTGTGAGATTTTATTTCTATACTTCCCTACAATCATCTCTTTTTCCCTTTCTCAATGAGAAAAATGAAAATTCTCCCTCCTTATTTCATGGAAGCGTAAAATCAACCATACCAACTATTCCTTCCAATAAATTTCGTGTAATAGCGTCCCCACTATTCAAAGTTTTTGGCTCCACTACTGATCGTAATATGAAGTATACGTCAAACGTCATATCGTGATCTAACTAACACATCATGCTCTCTACAACTACTGAACTCAATGAATATATCTTTTTAATGGATGCGTAACAATTCTAGGAACGAAATTATCTATTTACTCTAAAAAAAATCACAATTATACTTGCACTTTTTATAAAATGGAACATGCACACTAGTTTACGTTAATTTTACATTAACTCTAAATGAAAAATCAATGTTTTTGTCCAAAAAGGTTAAAACCCCTTCCTGGTCAATTATTCTCAATTATATAAAAATCATGATCATTGCATACATTACATATAAAAAAAAATAAAGCATAATCATTGCATATTTGGTGTTCAGATACCCATTTTATTTCAAAAATATTTGATGGCTGCGCCTAAATAATCCAACGGTGACTAAAGCTGTTAAGTATCGACGGCTAATGTTGTTCCTCTGTCGCGGGAAAACCATGTGAAGGTATAGTAAATTTGGCGGGAATTGTAGAGAGACTGTTTTTGTGGGGTGGGGATATTCTTCTTTTTCATGGGTGGGGACGTGGGGTTTTAGGATAATTAATTAAATTAAATAATAAAATAAATGAATTTGATTTTATGTTTTGTTTCTTCTCCAACTGCAAGAGATGGAAATTTCCAGTGTTGACTGTTGTATAGAACAACGACGACAATAAGGTACATCCTTCTGTACACATGGGACCCTTTTCCATGAATTTCGGTTGTCACTTTGTGTGTGTATATTTTAATACATTTATATCTGCAAAAAAATTATGTTGGAATCATGCAAAATTAATCTTTCTGATGGAATGAAATCAAAATGGATATCGAAACCCTCTTTCAGCAAGATAATCAACGGCGTTAAATTGTTAAAGTTGAATTCGAATTTAAAATCTTTAATTTAATTAAAAGAGACAATTTATCATGGTATTCAAATACTTTTTGGTTTGTGTTTGTTTTTTAGTTCATGTTTACAAGATAGTTTTTGATTTTGTCAACGAAGAAATGAAGAGAGTTTGGATTTAAGTTTAAGATAAAAAATAGATGAGTGCTAATACTTGTTTTCAATGATTTAATTATCTGTATTTTAAATGAATTTGATGGATATTTGATCAGCATCCATGAATACTCTTTAACACATTTCAACCGACATCCACTTAATTATATATTTTTCGGTGCAACAGTAGCTGAAAATATAATAGCGTGTGTGCACCCAAAGTTAATACTAATATAGCGTGTGTTACATATTTTATTCCATTGTCTATAGGTGTACAGTATAAATTAGTTGGATTAATAAACAATTTGGCAGTACTTATATAGTATTAGAAAGTTGACATTATGTCCTACAACTCAAGTAATAGTTGTAAAGACAACAACAATATGCATAAACTAGAGTTGAAACATCAGATTAGTAGATTATTTGACCAAGTTAATGTGTCTTTGCATGTTTTGAGTACTAACATTAGGCAAGCATTTGGATACAATTGAAATGTTTGCATATTGAGCTTATGTGATCTTAATTAATGAGTAAATTTGATTAAAGTTAATTTTTTTTATAGTATTTTAATAAACTTTCTGTCACTGTTTTATTGTCCATAATCCCAAGTCTCAATATTTTCACACTAATTCAATAACTTTCCCACTTGAAGTTTAGCCTGTGATTTTTACTTTTTAAGTTTTCTTAATTTACATTTTAAGCATTAATTTACGTTTTTCTTTGGATGGACTTTGGATATACTCATATTTTCCATATATAATGCAAGTCGTAGTTATTGTTTAACATGATAACGAGCAAAATACTTTCAAGAAAATGTAAGACTCTCGAATATTTAGTCTTTAATCGGATGAAATCAATGTTTATCCCACTATTTTACATGAGTTTCATTTCTAAAATGCAAGAGTACTCCCATTGATTTAAACAAATTAGAGAGTGAATGTTATATAAAGTGTTTAAAAGAGAGTGTTGCTAACACTATTTAAAACAAATTGTTTTAAAATCAAGTTTCTAAAGAAAAAACAACCACTGATTATTTGGTACTAATTATTTGTGAGTTCAACATTTTGCTACTGATTTGATGGAAAAAAAACTTTGTTGTTATGTGATGATCTTTTTGATAAGTATATTTCCATAAACACTTTTAAATCTTAAGATTTGCCTTGAATACAATGAATCTTCGCAACTCATCTCAACATTGTATTATAAAGATTGTCCATTTTTTTAGCTTTTTTTAAATGAAGCCTGCGAAAAATTATTGGTTAATGGACCGGCCCATAAACCCAGTCCATTATGATATATCCAACCAATAAAAAAGGTGATCATAAATTAATAGTTGTGATGGCACGAGCCTCAAGGTCTCGATCCAATTATCATTTGTAGTCCAACAATGAAACCCACTGAGAAAATAATGATCAAACTCGATAAAGGGAACAAAACATGCCAGTTTGAGTTGCCCACCTCGCCTCAAAGTATGGTGCAACACATGATTGTACCTCCTATACCGTCTCAAGAAACATCATGCCTCATACTGATATACAACCCATGATTACACCTCTTTCACTGTCTTCAAGAACCACCATGTTCCACGTCAGGAAAACACTGAGTATCATCATGCTCTATTGCCTTAAGCGCCAAACAAACCATCAGATAATTATCGAGTCACTCATACTAAAAGAGAGCTCATTTGAATCAAATAGGAGTCCCCATCTATCTCATTTTTTGTCACTCTAAACAAAATCGATCATATTCATAACAAACCAAACAATATTGCAAAATCAGATATATAAACAACAGGAAACACATCACAATAATACATCATTATAAAGAGGGGTCTCATCTCCAAGTATGATCACCTTGTTTACACATCATTCACTTGCTATTCGTTAGCACAATAACCTTACTATAACATCAAAGTGTCTTTTGTAAACGCATCATTTGTTTGAAGAAACGTGAGGTACATCTTGTTTGTTCATTGAGGAACAACAGTATAATTTCTTTAAGAAATAAATAAATTACTAATAATTGAAAAAATTATAGGAAATGCTAAAGAGTATTCTTGAGGTATTGGTTAAGGGTATATAAATAGAAATAATTTGTTTAGGAAAATGTTAGTGAGTGTCCCCGGGACACTCTTTAAGCACTTTAAATGGTAAGTTTTTAATGAAAAGTTGTGTAATGAATACATTGAAAATTGTAATAGTCGACTTTTTAAAAGAATAGTTACTAAATTTGAGATGCAGTGTCCCATGACACTCATTAACAAGACCCATTTGTTTAAAAATGGTGTAAAGTGTTGAATTCAACTTTCTAAAAGTCAAAATGTTGTACTTTTCAATGCAAAACTACTACTTTTAATTTCTTTAATCATTGCCTAGAGGACACTCTTTAGCGAGACTCGAAAAATATATATTAAGAGTAAAAAGAGAAGGGTAATATTGGCATATAGGTATTAGGAGGCAAGAAACAAACAAACAAAGAAACATTAGAAAGTCAATAGGTCAACTTAAGTAATTGAGTAACTCCTCCAAACCAAAAACCTGCTTAGTGGGGCCATTACATCATGTCTTCTTTCTCACTCTACTCCTCTACGTACATGATTGAAGATATCAACCTCTCCTTCTTACGTGTCACTCCCCCATTCGTCCTTTCTCTCTCGTCGGATTCATACCAACACTCTCTCTCCTCTGCACTGTCTCTCACTAACCCATTTTTCTTCTCTCTCTCCTCTATCCACCCACCACTTCTCTTCACTCTCTTTCTCTCTCTTCATATTTTTCTCTCTCCCTCAATGCATGATCATCACTACTATGATCACGGTTTCGATCTATAACTAGTTTTTTTTCTTCAAAGTTTTGATTTTTTTTTTTGAGAGTGAAAATGTTGGAAGCAATGGAAAGTTCAGTGAATGGTGGATTTTCACAACATTTTCAAAGCTTTGTTGGAGATAGTAGTGAAGAAGAACTTTCTGTGCTTCCTCGTCATACCAAAGTTGTTGTTACTGGAAATAACCGTACTAAATCTGTTCTTGTTGGTCTTCGTGGTGTTGTTAAGAAAGCTGTTGGTCTTGGTGGTTGGCATTGGCTGGTAATTTTCTCAATCAATTTCACTTTTTTTATTATCAAAATTGGGTTTTTCTTTTTATAATTTTGTTTTGATAATGTGTTTTTTTTTTTTTTTTTTTTTTTTTTTATTTTTTTAATTTTTTTGTTAAATTAATAAAAGCAAT
>Ga0315914_1001156_pt1 | contig 38296 bp, 35 predicted proteins | sample MpolenodulesMG_FD_203920 | JGI IMG/M metagenome (GOLD analysis project Ga0315914, IMG submission 203920) | Medicago polymorpha root nodule microbial communities from Los Angeles, California, United States - elongated nodules | ecosystem: Host-associated > Plants > Roots > Nodule | place: USA...
ATTTGTTAAAAAAAATACTTCCTCCGTTCCTTTATAACTGTCACTTTTACAGAAATTATTTGTTTCTAATTAACTGTCATTTTCAAAATTCAAGGTAATATTAAATGTTGTTTTTCCTATAAAGCCCTTAGTAATTTATTGCAGAGAGAGAAATATATGAAATATGATATTAAATAATTAAGGATATTATAGGCAAAATATAAGTTATTGTATCAAAAGTAGTGAAATATATTTAGTGTCTTGGTTTGTGTAAAAAGTCAAAATATGATAATTAAAAAGGAACGGAGGAAGTAATATTATCTTTGAGATGGCAAGGGCATTATTTATGTTGCCTCTCTTTAACTTAGAATAAAATGGTTGGTGATTATTGCAAACAAATGGTGGCTAAAACCGGTTGCGGAAAGAGGAAAAGTCACGAGGATTCACGCTAATAAATGATTGCTAAATTTTGTGCATATTCCCTTTTAAGTTCGGCAATTACTTCGTTTCATTATAAACACACACTGACACAAGTAGGATTAGTGTATTATTATTGCTTCATTTATTTTCGAGTTGTAAAAAAAAAATCTCAGGCAAGCTAAGAATAAAAATTACTCTTCCTCAAAAAAGAATAAAAATTTCTTGTATAAAGTTAAAGAGAAATGATAAAAACACATATTTTAACACACTCTCTTTGATTTGTTAAAACTCATACGAGACCCACCAAATTTATATATGACCCACATGATTTGGTGGGATCCATGTAAATTTCAACCAATTAAAGAGAGTATATTGAAAAATGTGTGTTAAAATATGTGTTGCTAACATTTCTCAATGTTAAATCTTATAAAGGAGAATTTTGTCACATAATTCTGGTCTTATCTGATTGGATGAATATCTTTTACAGTTACACACATATGATATCTGCTTTGAAAAGAAAAAAAAAATTTAATTAGATTTTTCAAATTGGCATTCATAAAAATTCGTACCATAGAAATTAAAATAGTTATTATAAAAATGAAATCCATGTTAATTGAAACACATTTAGAATTATATACTAAATATAAAGTTAGCTAACATTTGTTTATATATAGCATCAAATTTAAATATATTGTTTGTTTGTATTCAAAACAAAAAGGAGCATATTATTTAATTGTAGGCGCAACACTTTAACATAAAGTGGTGAAAGTTTTTCATCCAAACCAAACTTCAAAGTTAAGTTTATTAGCCTACAAACCTAATATGATTGTTGTGTTCCTCGTCAAGCAAAGGTGGCAACTTTTATGTGTATAGTCGCAATATTTTTGATTATGATTTTTAATAGATTTTGTTAAAGAATGCTTCTAGGGCACTTATTAAACATCCCAAATTTAGAAAATATTTTTTAAAAATGTCAAATGTTATAAATTCTAATGTATTGATTACACAACTTTTCATAGAAACTTACTATTAAAAATGTTCAAAAAGTGCTCCGGAAACACTCGTTAACATTTCCGTTTTTAATATGATAATGGAATAACTTTCTTCTTGTAGAAAAAAAATCTTATTCTATCTTAGTATAGTTGTATAGCTTGGTTACGTGTTAAACTAGTATTTGATCACATCCTTATCGTCATTTCCCAATCTAAATGTGATTTTAACTATGAACTTTAAATTTCAACAATTACTTTGAACTAGACTGGTTTATTCAATCAATACCTCAAAAAGACAAAATAATAGAATTGCTCCTCATTTAACCCCCAAAACATTTATGTTAAGTTTAAAATAAACACAGCCAATTTTTACTTTATTACTCCTTCGTCCCGAAATAGATAACTCATTTGAAAATGTGTAATTTTGATCTAACTTACGTTGACTATATTTTTTTACTAATATACAAAAATAAATAATATCATATAAGATGTCGTTAGATTTGTCTCGATGAGTATTTTCAAAATATTAAATTTTCATAATTTTTTATAATATATTATTCCAAATATTTTTAAGCTCAAAATTATGCATTGACATACATAATAAGGTCAACCGTGTCAAGTATTATGGAACGGAGGGAGTATTGAAATGCAAAAGGACCAATGTGAAACATACACTTAAGTTTAAGCATAACTTGGATTTTAATCTTATTCACATACCTTTCCGTTAGTGGTACGCTTGTCATGATCCGTTTGCGTACAAGGCATTAGTTTTACTAATGATTCTAGCCACTAATTGTCAACTATTAAGATTATGATTAAGAAGAGTAGGTGATTACACTACGATTTCCATTCAAATGCTTAAAGCCAAAACCAAACTCAAGGTTTGTCCCTAATTTTGTATGGTAGTAATATCTTTTAATCATTCATATTTTGTTTAATTAGATTTAAGCCACATGATTTGGCTACGCCTTGAGTTGAGTTACCTTCTAAAATCTAAACTAAACATGTGGATCTGCTTGTTTTCTAGCCTCCACTGCATACACTTGTCTATATCATGTGGAGAGACCAATGTTATGCAGCAATTAAGGTCAAGTTATAATATAACCACTAACAAGGGATGAGAAATTCTTACATCCTCCTCCATAAGATAATTTCTTACTTCTAAGATTTTCCTTAAAACAAATACGCCTTTTCCTTTTACGGAATAAAATACATATGTCTAAAATGTTAAGGATGCATCTAAAATTAACGGTACCATGCTTCATATAAATAATTACTATTTTTTTTTAGTAAATAGATAAATACTAGTACTTTTTCTTACAAGAATAAATACTAGTATTTGATACGTGTAAAACCTGGATTATGATCCTCTCTCAAGTAAAAAAAAACATAAAATAATGAATTAGATCCAGGTACTCTTGGAGTATAAAAGAAGAGATTATGGATTTGGAAAAAAGAAATGGAGAAATGTTAGTGAAGGGTTGAGATTAATGACTTGAGAAAGCATGTGAGAAAAATTTGAGAGGATCATTTTTTATAAAACTCGGGTTTCTTTCTTAAATAGTAAAATAATCACAAGGTTCCCACCATCTGATCAACTTTTTCTCTAGGGTTAATTAAATTTTTAATCCCTTTAAATATACGAACTTTCAATTTTAGTCCTTCTAAGAATTTTTTTAAATTTTAATCGCTTTAAATTTTCTGTTATCAATGTTAGTCTTTTTTTTTTCACAAAAAAAAGTTCACGTCCCACATTTTCAAGTGATTTTTTTACGACATGTCATTATTAAGACCTTAAAATATCATTAACTTATAAACTTAACTATTTAATCTTTAATTTAAAGTATAGATAAATCAATAAAGAATGATATTTTAAAGTCATATCAATGACATGTCAATAAAAAAAAATGTCACTTAAAAGATGCAGGGTGAACTATTGTAAGAAAGCATCTTGTCAAAAAGAAAAAAATTATTGTAAGAAAGCAGAGACTAAAATTGTTAAGTAAAAGTTTAGAGGTATCAAAGGTTTAAAAGAGGAATTAAAAATAAAAGTTAAAGTACTTAGAGGAACAAGAACTTATTTAACCTTTTGTGAAGAAAAAAAAAACTTATTTGACCTTTGTTTTAACTAATTTTTTTATTTTTATAAGAGACCATCAGCTCAATTGTAATGATATAAGAGACCACCAAGACTACAGTTTTGTCTAAATAGGAGACACAAACTGCATTTAAGCCTAAATATTAATGTTCAGTACTAGAAAATTAACGGAACATATATCACTGGTGTTTTCAAACAAAACAGTTTAAGTGTGAAACTAATTTTTTATACTTAAATGGTCAGAATGAATGAATAAATCAATGAACAGTGGAATACCAAAAAAAGATGATTAGTAATTACAACATATTAAATTACACATAAATACAGCTCAAACCTCATAATCAACAGAGTTATTAATTATAGCTACAAAACTTTGATATCTACTAACAACATCGATATCTACTCACAACATTCTGGTTTGTGTTCTTTCAGCAGTTTCTCCCAAAGGCATAACACCATCCTTGGATTTTGATAATGGGCAAGTACATAATTTGAGTCACATCCAGCATTGTAAAACCTCTCATCATTCTCATAGTGAACTTCTTTTCCACCATTCCTAAATTGTTCAATCCATATGCCCATGGCAACATCTTCTAATTTGAAGAACTGTGAATAAATAAATAAATAAAACTGAGCAGTTAATGGAAGGTAGAAAAACACATATAGCAAGATGAATAGGAGTAAAATGCAATGATAGAAATTTAGCTTTTTGCAAATACACATTTAAAATGATACTTTGTGTATGTCCATTTAAGTTCCAATTCATTTAACATAAGTGGTTCCAAGGAAAATTTGTGATATTGAAGTGTGATTTTATTCGTTTTAAAATTTGGATAGGGCTTAACTCAATCCTTACAAAACCGGCTTGTAAGGTGAGGATTGCCCCCATTTATAAATTCATTTTCAGACCTTCTCATCCAATATGAGACTCTTAACGCAGATGTCTCACGCCCAGGGCTGGACATATGGAGCGTGACCCAAGTGGTCCAATAGCGAGTGGCCCAATGGATTTTGGTTAGGCTTTAATACCATCTTAAAATTTGGGTTGAGCCTAACTCAAATCATTACAAAATCTGGCTTGTAAGGTGAGGATTACCCCCACTTATGAACTTATTTTGTGGACTTATCTCATCAAATGCGGGGACTCTTAGTGATTCCCAGTCCCTACAATCAAGTAAAGGGTGTGGCGACCTTTTGACACTTCTAATACAAGAAAACTCTTAAGATATATCCTTGAAATATCCAAAAGATTATAACAAAAAACTTCATGATGGGAAAGGAGGAATTCTTCTTACCTTGAGTTTTCTTTCCTGGTGGCCGAAGACAACGAATTTTGCTATGTCGCGAGATATGACATATCCAGGACCATGTGCCCATGGAGGGTATGTATCATGTGGCCATTCCTAAATAACAATATGATAATGATTAATGGGAAAAGTAAAAATTAATGGGAGGATACTGATTTAACCTATCAATATATAGAGGTTAATACCTCGTCACCGATGTACCACTTGCTGTCCTTATCCCTATCAGGAGATGATTTAGAAGATATTAGACCGTACAAGAGGCCTTCAGATGGCTTCCCTTTGAGGCTGGAAAGCACTTCATCAATCCTTATGAAAGCATCATCATCTGTTTTCATGATGTATTTAGACGGAATGATTTTTGTCTGCAATTAAAAAATAAATAACTTAGTGATTTGATCACTAAATACAAATAATTGCTTAGATTAAAAAAAAATAACATTACGCTATCAAAGAGTTGCATAGAAAAGAAGGTTTCTACTTGATAGAACAAATAATATGTCAGTAAAATTGTTATTCTAAGTATTCCTATGGGGAGACAGAAGAATATCAAAACAATGAAGTTCATCTTTGCCAAGAGTCCTGCGATGTTACTGTTTAACTGGTTAGTTGGAAATTTGACAAGACAGTGAGTTAGGTGACACTCAAAGAACATGATATTGTCATTGGCAAATTGACCAGCATTAACTAACAAATAATCAACAATAATCACAATATCTTCTTTTCATATGATGTTAATCAACTTACCCCCAGAATGCAAATTGCAATTGTCTTCAGAGAAATCAAACTATAATAATCAACAAAAGGCATTAACTGGATATCTCCATATGCTTGAGCTTCCCTCCATAATTCAAGATTAACTCTATTATTCTTATGCTGCAATCAGATGAAAAAAAATATCACAGACAGTTTTTATTTTTTAAGAAGAGATAAAAATAATTTAAAGGAAGAAAACTTTGCTATATTATTGAATGCATGGTTTAGTCCACACTATAACATTTGGTGGGTCAAGCCTGTTAGAGTATGGCAGCTTTTAATTCAGTTTCACCTATTGCCATTTTATTGTGCTAAAAAAATCATGTGATTCTTTTGAAAATGAATTTCAGCATTCAGATATCACAAGTCTGAAATACATGACTTACAAGTCCAATGAAAAATCTGACAGCAACTTCACCAGAACGTACAGCCTCATATTGCATCCAAGACCTCCTCAGAGCCATTCGACGCTCAAAGTTATTTCCGGTAGAGAATACTCCGATCAATAAAACAAGCCTTTTTCTAGGGATAGTTGGAGCCTTCAGGTTCTCAATATCAACAACTATATCATTATCTTCCGTAATGGGTAAACCTTTGGCCAGAACTGATAACAGACTCAAACTGCCTGCTACTTTAATCGTGTTGACTAACCATGGTTCAAGTTTCTGCATCCACAAAAATATAAAATGTTGGAATGGCCATTCCAATTAATTAATTTTTAGCAGTATTTATCTTCCTATATCATACCTCCCTATAAGCAAAAGATGTTTCATGCCTTCCATTTACAGTCATATGAAATCCTTCTGACCCAACCCACAATGTGGCAGTGAAAGGATTAGCCTCAGAAAAAGGGAAATTAGCAGTTCTATGTGCACTTTCTGAGGAAATATTAGAAGGTATATCGCTAGTAGGTTGACCGACATTTACATTCTCTTCGTTGTTACTTCTGACAGCTTGTACATTGCAGAGAACAAGCTCATCAACTACATCATAGAGTTGGACAATTTAGAATTCACCACTAAAAGCTTCCCTCATAAAAAACTGCACTCAAGAATAAAAGGAAGCAAGATAGCATAACCTGAGGTGTTGCTAATGTAGTTACTAAGGAATGAAAATGGTATTTAAACATGACATAATCCAAGCAAGGTTCGAATTATAAACCAATAGTTTATATTCTCAACATAAAAATCACATATTTCTAGTTGGTTTTACTTTTTATCCATTATAACTGCATGCAAACGAATTTAACATGTAAAGTTCTATCAATGATCATCACTTCTAACAATGAAAGACTCGTGAATATATGATAATCATGCTAAATATACCTTTGCGGATGTTAGCAGAACCATGAGCAGGGCATCTTTCCTCTTTACCCCACCCAAAATCACTAGTCCATGTATTTTGAACAATATACGGCATCTCTGTCATGTTTTCTCCGGGAAGACTCACATTATAATGCAAAATAATTGGGGGATTTGGCTCCTCTTCTAGCTCTTGTCCAGCTAGGTCAATCTGAAAGCTACTGTTTTGTCCATTAGGGATGCCAATCAGTGTAATAGAAGAATCTACAATCAAACCACAAGGGAGATCCAGTGTGATTTCACTATCTGTCATTGTCTTGCCAAGTTTGGTCACAGAGAATGGACAGTTTTGATTTTCTAGGCTGTCTATCTTACTAATCTTCGAGGCGTTGTCATTTTCAACAGTCGACATCAATTCTTTCCAAGCTACAGAAGCCTCTTTAACTCCTTGAGCTATTTCAGGCAAAGCATCTGACCTCGACAGCAACAAACGTAAATGTGTCCAAACAAGTACAACATTCATCTCTCGTTCAGATAAATTTTGCGTGTCATACAGATCATCTAGCCCTGTGACATGTATCAAATGTGGCCGTTTTGTTGGTTTCGGTGCCATTCTCTGATCTGCATCGAAAGAGGTTACTACTGCAACATTGCTGTTTTCTTTAATAGAATCATTTGGTGGTGAATGGTTATTGAAAAAACTGTATGCTGACTGTTTTGTTGACTGCTTTTGTGGCTGAATTCCTTTAAGACTGTGCAGTAGAAACAACGTCATACCCAAAGCCATGATAAAAAGGCCTCCATAACACTTCTTCATTTTCAATAAACCCTGAAATAAATATAACCGTTTCTGCAGACAAAAAATTTGACGAGTCTCATCATAAAATGAAAAAAAAAGTCATCTAGGAGTACGCAACACCGACACTTCAGATTGAAAGCGTGTTTGGTGTCCAACACTAATACATGTTGTAACATTAAATCACTTCTATTTTCTTAAATTATTACTAGTGTATACGTGTCAGTGTTGTGTCCGATGTTTGTGTCAGTGTTTCATAGAGCCACACACACGTGAAGGCTAAAATGACATGATCTAAATGTGGGGCATGGTGAACTAGCATTATCCCTAATCTTATGCCTCTCAGCAAATTGCAACAAATAATGGAGGAAGGAGCCATGTCTAGGATATTCAAACCTCACAACGGGGACTCCTATATCATAATAAGGCATTATATGATGAACATGAAAGTAACCTATTCTACTTCACATAATTTTTTTTTAATTAATGTTAGTGATTAATTAGTTGTTAGATTAATATTTACTCATTCGTCCAAGTTTGATTGAATCTAGGATCTCCAACTTCGTATCCCTTGACTCAACCCAAGTTTGAGCTACCCAACCCCCAAATATTGGAAATGTATTATGAACATGAGCATGAGTAATTGTACAGTCCAGAAAAACAGATAGAAAAGAAAATAAATGAATCAAAAGAGTTTACATTATTGAATCTTAATTGACATGGTTTGACCAAGAAACAAGAAAGTTTGAATGCAAAAAGTAAAACAGTTGAATGAATGCAAGTAAAGTAAAGTGTAGTGTTATTTGCTAAGCTCATACCTTGATTTTGTGCTTAATTCAAATGTTTGAGTAAAGAAAAGCGCAAGATCCGCATATGTGAATTTGAAAGAGAAAAGAGCAGTTCCAGCTCCAAGTGTGAAACACTCATGCCTATTCATCATCATATTCATTCAACAAATACTAGTAGTTAATAATCCTCTGTAAACAATAGTATAAAGAAAAACTCAAAAGGATTTTAAATTTTATTTTCTATTATCATTTTATTTATGTTTAACTTTTTTTTTTATTACGCTAACGTTTGAAAATTATGATATTGGTTTTTCATGAAATTTTGATTTTGATTAAAACTAAAAATATAAATGTTTTTTGCTTTCAAATTATAACAAATCAAACTAATCATGATTATTTATTTCAATGACACCAACAAATATAACAAAAAAATATAATCTAAATTCTTATTTTTTTTAATGACACCAACAATCTTTATCATAGAAAAAATTGCCTAAGAGTATAATTCGGATAATGAGAAAATAAGCATATATATACTTATCTAGTTTTTTTACACTTTTTAAAAGATAAATAATAAAAATTTGACATATATATACTCATATTGTGTTTGTTTTTTTTATTGTTACATATTTTCTTTATATATAGTATAGATATAGAGTAATTATTATATATTCTACCAAAAAAACAATAATAATTTTGATAAACGCTTTCTCGTACTCATATTGTGTTTTTACTCTACCTCTCTTTATTTTTCTCTCTATTGTTTTTTATTAATAAGAAAAAAAATATTATTTCAAAATTTATCACAAAATAGTTATACAAATATGATTACTTTGATTAGTTTAGATTTTTTTTATGGTTTGAGCAAATTTTAGGATGGTGCACGTTAACTAGCAATAGGTGAGTTGTTGGATTGATCCTGTAATATATTAAAGTGTAATTTCTGGTCTCTCAGTAATCATTGTCATATTTTTGTCCAAATTACACATTTTGTTAATTATAAGAATCGTGTATGTGAGTTGAACTTTTGGATACTCACTATGTTTATAGTAGATTTTAAGGTGTAGCCAGTGTAAATATAAGTATTTACAAATCATCGCTACATGAGTCAATTTTTTGCTAATCGAGTTAATATTTATTGGCAAAATTACACAGATATTGTACCCTTTTTTTTCTTCTTTACATGATGTTTCTTCTTTTGTAAAAAACCAAAATAGATTTTTTAATCTACTTTTTGTAAAGTCGATCCCTTGAAGACATCACATTTACAATATAATTATCGTTATATTGGCAGTCTAAAGAATATTTAAGATGAACATAATAATAGTGTTATAAATAAAAATTGAAACCATCCATCCAATGAAGACCAGAAACTAACACTTACATTTTTCGGGGATTAGAATCAACGATGTGGACCAACAAAAAAAAAAAGATGTATACTGCATGAAATAAACAAATGCCAATGCCCCTTCAAGGTTTTCATCCATTATACGACTTTGTTCATTTTCTTATTTTTTACCGACACATCCGATGACCAACTCGGACTGTGTTTTGCGGCGAATTGAGTATCTTAAAATGTGTAGACGGTTTAAATTTGGTGTAGTTTTTTTTTTTTGAGGAATTAAATTTGGTGTAGTTTTGAGGTATTTTTGCAACATAAAAATATTTAATTTGTAAACATAAAATTATTATTGAAATTAACATGGAAGAGACCACGTGCATAAAAGTATAAAATAAAATATAATTTTTTGAAAAATATATGTTAAAGAATGATTTTTTTTTTTATAGAAAATGTTAATGAATGGTTGAATATAATGAAAATACATGTGTATTTTTTTTAGAGGTTTTAGCTATTTAAAACTTTAGAAAAAATTAATACAATAAATTTAATATTTGACGGCTATTATCAATTAATATATGTATTTTGACGAGATATTTATGCAGAAAAGAAAAGAAAATTTTCAAAAATAGAAAAAATTATTCATATTATCATGGGAGTGACACGCGTACATACAAAACTTTAAATTTGAATATGATTTAATAAATAAATTTAATTATGTTATTTAAAAAATGTTAAAATAAATTAGAAAATTTTAAAGTATAATTAGTATTAAGACAATCAGCTTTTTTAATTAAGAGTAGGTAAGACAATCAAATCTTTAATATTTGTAGTAAGATAGTCAAATTTTAAAATTTGTTCATAATTAGTAGTTAGACAATCAAATTTAAAATTTTGTTTATAATTTAACTTTTTACACATATCAAGACAATCAACTTTCTTTTGTTATTTTTAATATAATTATTCATCTTTTTCTTATAATACCATTAATCATTTATTATTTTTCCATTTATTCCCCTCTTTGCAATATATAATTAAGAGTATATCTTTTTCTTATAATACCATTAATCATTTATTATTTCATTCCAATTATTTCCCTCTTTGCAATATATAATTAAGAGTATTATTATAGAAAATCAATAATGTCACAGAATTTAAAATGCCAAGTAAATTAATAAGAAAAATTATCCTGCAAATACAACAATTAAAAAAAACTGAAAGCGTATTTTTTTTTAATCAAAAGTATTTCATCATTTCTCTTAAAATACTCCAATATCCATTCAATTGTAAATTTGAAACAATTTGAACGAGTCACTATGTTGACAAAAAATGCATGTGAACACATAAGGGAAAAATACACTCATCTCTCCTGAGGTCTCTCTAAATGACACAAACATCCCCTCTAATTTTACAATAGACACTAACCTCCCTTGAGTTCTATAAAAATCTCCCTCATAAACTAACACCGTTTATTAAACTGTTAAAACACTTTTTTATTTTTCTTTCTAAGATTCATTCTTTCTGCTTGGCAGCATCCTTGAGTCAGCTTTCTACACAAACACATTCATATTTTGCAAATTCTTTCTCATAACTCTCTGCTGACACGAACATCTATCTCCTAGAAACATAAGTATAACAATATTGACCGTAGTTCCCTGTTATTATTATAGCATGAAACATGGATTCAATTGATAACATCACTGAAAACAAAATTCATATACGATAGGAACATATTATTACATCTAATTACAATTTGAATTTGAATAAGAACCCGAAACAAACTTGTATACGCATAAAATGAAAGAGAACCACGGTAAGACAAAATTGTGGAACAGATATTAGAAATACGTTGATTGATTCAATATCGATGAATCTCGAAAAACAACTGCGAAACAAAGTAGTATAAAACGACCACGAGATGATGTCAAGCAGAAAACGACGACGAAACCAAAACAACGGCGAGTGGTAAACAACTTTACCGAAAAAGCAATGAGAATGAAAGCAACGGTATGAACGATACCTAACATAGTAATATTTCATGTTGTTGAATGCTTCTTCCATGGCTATAACGTAAGCCACCCAAAGATGAAAGATGTCCAACGATGGAGAGAGAGAGAGGGAGGGTGTTATTTTCTTGAAGGGAACCGTCAAACTATGAATTCTTAGAATCAGTGTTTAAAAGGGAAGATGAAAAAAGGCCTGGACGAAAGGAATGAAATAATAGGCTTCTGTTTTGTCTTTGACAGCAATGTAACTGTTCTAACAGCAAGGGAGGTTTGTGTCATGTGGGAAAATAGAGGGGGTGTGAGATACATATTGATAGAGTTGAGGGGAGGTGAGTGTATCTTTTTAATCAACGACTCACTAGTCAATAACACATTGATTACGTGACGATTTACCGTTGTGGGCTCGATCCTCGACGCCCGAAAATTTGTAATCCTAAATAATACTAGTCAATAATTTATGGGTTAAATATATTTTTGGTCCCTATAAAACTGGAAACTTTTAAGTTTAGTCCTTACTTAATTTAATAGTTTTTTCAATCCCTATAAAAAAATTTACTTTCTTAAAATTTTCAACGATTTTTTTGAGACATGTTTAGAACACTATGAAAGGTTCATTTACTAAAATTTAGAATTTTTTAACATGAAACGAATTAAATATAAATTTTTTATAATGATTTTATTTATGGGTTAAATATGTTTTTGGTCCCTATAAAATTGAAAACTTCTAAGTTTAGTCCTTACTTAATTTCACAGTTTTTTTTAATCCCTATAGAAAAATTTACTTATAAGGAAGTTTTTTTTAATCCCTATAGAAAAATTTACTTATAAGTTTAGTCCTGTTAAAACAAAGTTTGTTTAATTATCCTTAAACTCTTAAAATTTTCAACGATTTTTTTGAGACATGTTTAAAACACTATGAAAGGTTCATTTACTAAAATTTAGAATTTTTTATAATGAAAAAAGTTAAAGGTAAAAGTAACAAAATCTAGAAGTAGAAATTAAATTTTGCAATAATTTTTTGTGGAGGAACTTTTAGTAATGTTCTTAACACGTTTGCAAAATATTGTTAAAAAACTTAAGTTATTAAGCATAAATTAAACAAATTTGAATTGAGTAGGGACTAAACACTGAGTGTTGAAACTTTTTGTAGAACTAAGAACTATTAAAATTAAGTAAGGACAAACATAAAAGTTCTCAGTTTTATAAAGACAAAAAACATATTTAACCTATAACTGATTGATCCAATACATGATTTAGGTCTTTAGCCAATTCAACTTTTCATATTATTTATTTTATTCCATTCAATTGATAACCAAACACAACCCAAGTTTTTGTCCCTACAATTTATGAAACACCTTTTTTTACAAGTATTATTGTTAGTGGTATATTATATGATTTATTTTTCCTAATTTGGTAATGAGTTGGCTGTTTTGTGTGAATTCTTGCTCAGCCGATATGGGAAGAGATCACTCTTTATCTCAGGGTAAAGTCCTAACATTTATTAATGATGGAGCATACACAAGCATTCAAAAATTGCATCTTCAAATGGAGGAACACGATTATGATAAATTCCGAGGTCATGCAGAGCAGCCACACATCATTGAGTTTTGCTCAATATATCAAAATTTGAAAAGGGCATGGAGGTGGACAAGTAAAGGTCATTGCTATGAGCTGTGATTTTTTATATGTACAATGAAATTGTTTTCCTTCAATACTATACAGGAACTATTGGAGATGATACAGAGGACTAATGCCTACTCCCTAAGAAATTCATTGATTTAGAATCAAAACCCCTCCCCCCTAACCAATTATTATTGGTTCGGTATATTGTTCTGGGAATTGACATTACTATCTCAATGATAATAAAGAGGAAAATGCAAAAAATGATACTTTTCAAACCGAAGAGCAAATGTGCTCTTCTATGCCACCATTGGTTGAACGGATGTCAGCAAGAATAAGATCAAACAGGGGGCTCTTCTACACCGCATTTGTTGAACGGATATCAGCAAGAATAAAATCAAACGAACAAATTGATGACGTTGCGAAAGAGCAAAATTTGGCTGGGCAATTTGAGATAAATCCTTGACTATGTTGAATGTAGTGAATCAGTATATGATGAAACTCAGTCCTAGTGATTGGAACTGCTTCCAAAACTCGAAGAGAGAGGAGCTGATCCAGGCATCTGTTGTGGGGACCAGGGGCATACACCTTCTTTTGGGGTTACATCTACACTAGGACCATCAACAAGTGGTGAATATGGCTTGGTTACTTTATTTTTCAGCATTCCCTGAATATCAATGGAAACTAAGTCAGAACTGAGTAATATTTTGAGTAATATTTGGGAACAAATATATGTTCATTAGGCATGCTTATGTATTTGAGAGTAAGAGAAAAGTTTCCAAAAGTCAGTTTAGCCTGGTTCAGTTAATTAAATGTGAGAAGGATACCACGAGTAATACCTAACTAATAGACAAATGAATGTTAAATGAAGCACAATGAAGGGAATAAAAACATACTTTTGATACACCTGGGCCATAAATGCTCAATGCATGGTCAATTGAAGAGTAGACTTGAAGAGCTTGATGGGATTCAGGGTTGCATTTTACAATGCGAACATTTTCTTTAACATCCAATGATCTAGACTTCAAATATAAAATGAGACGTGAAGGAGGAGATTTTGGGTTGTCTTTTTTTCCATGTGTCTGTTCCATTGCAGCCAAGTCATCCCACATTATATCCCACGCTATTGAACAAGGATCCTTTGCAGGGCTAAACTTCCTCTGAGCAATAATATTGGACGGTTGCTAACAACGAAAACAGATAGCTGATAAGTAACAGTGGATTGAAGAAAATAGGAATTCATTTATTATATTGTTCAAAATCGTGAATACATACTTGCAGTAATATGACTCTTCTATGGGTAACCATGAGGATTTTCCCTTTTGGAAGCATGAAATGATCTTCATAAGCATCTGATAAAGCAAACTTTCCTCGAACTTTGAACAGATCAACCTGGCCAAAAAATGAACCTGATTCTGCCAACTGCAGTATGACCTTCATGAAAAAATATGGCAATTGTTTAAAATTGAGCTCCCAAAATAGTCAACTTTCATGCAAAAATCAAAAGATAAAAAGGAATTGAGGTTCATTGATTGCACAACTCGCTCATGCAATATAACAAGTGAATTAGATAGCAATTTTTTTGAGAAGTCACAGCAGTGACCATATCCCCATGGAGCTTAGCATTTGAAGTTGTGTTTCTGTGACTAGAAGGTCACAGGTTCAAGTCGTGAGATCAACCACTTATAAATACAAGGTCTTAGAATTTGTTTTTGGGCTTAACACTACTCCCACTTATAAACACTTGTTTAGGCCATCTCTCATCCAATGCTGGATTCACAAGGTAAGGCTCCCTACAATTGAGACAAATGGGTCAGGGAGGACCTGGGCCCTGCTATGGTGAGAGCTATCAAGCAATAACAATCGACAAAATTGAAATTTACTCTTAATAGCTGCTAAGTATCTACTGGACAGCATTAAAGTTCAAGGATAACAGCTATTGAAGCTCATAATGGGATTGGGTAGTATAAAAAGCTTTAGGCATACTTGTTGGCAAGGTGTGACCACACACACACTTTCTATCAGAGAATGAGTAAGAAAGGTAAGGGATGAATCTCAAAAGTAAATTTTATTCACCCTACAGTACATAATGCACTAACTGCATTTGTACACTATTGACTCCATGGTCCAATTTAGTTGGCACATTAACTGACTTCACTGACTGAATCAACTGCAACAACTAACTAACAAACTGAGTTAGACAGTAAACATTGAATTACCCTACAACAATATTTACTAAATTTTATGGTAAATTATTGGGACATTAGTTTAGTTGAACGAGGGTAAATATTCTGTTAATGAGGGGTAATGGGAAATGTGCCAGTGTGATGAGAAATGCATGAATATAGATTTGTGAAAGTTTTACATTAGAGTTATTTTTGGTTCAGGATCATTGGCAACACCAGAGATAGTCAGTAAAACAAAGTAGATCTTCAAATACATTATTTTATACAATCCTAGCATTTGCCCTTTTAGCCTACAAATTTAGTGTTTGTCAAAAGTTGCATATTTCAGAAATGAATTGTATATGTAAAACATTTGTTTCTTCAAATAAAAAGGTAGTATCTTTTCTTTGATCATAAAAATTGGGTGGATCTAAATAACTCTGCTTAGGATTTGAATGAGAATTAGATTTCTTCGTTTCACAATACATATCATACTTGTTATTATAATTAAAAGTTAAATGTTCAAATAACAGAACAAGCTTCAGGTCTGTGATTTATAGTTAGTTGAACACATGGTACCTGTCCTTGAGCTTTGTACTCATCATAGAGTTGAAGCAAATTATCACCACTTATAACACGAGGCAATCTCCTCCGGAGAAGTTGCTCATCAGATGTTAGAGCAGAAGCAATTTTCATTCTCATAGCATTGGCACCTTCTGTCGTTTTTGACAGAAGGTCCAGAACACCACTCACTGGTTGCGCAGCTACACCAATAATACCCCTCCCAACACCCTGAACAAAACCTTCTACACCAGAAGTTTTTGCTCCTTCAAGAGGCTTCGTTAAAATGCCAGTTACCCCTCTGAATAAACCTTTAGCGAATGCACCACCTCCCTCTCTTATAACATCACCAAAATCCTCCACACCTTTACTTTCCTGTCACACAGTTATATTAAACATGGCTATCAGCATCCTATCAAATCACTACACATGACCAGCGATTTTTAAAATTGCAAAATAAGAATAAAAAAAAAAGGTAAGGAAAGTACACTTAAGAGTTTTGACTTTTAGGTTTAGTAGTAATATGGCTATCAAAATTTAAAGCACGAGAAAAGAACAGCCTAGACAACCTGTCTCTGTCTACTTTGAATGAACTTCTTATCCATAGACAGTGCAGCTACACCTTTGCTCATATGTCCAAGTGCACTACTCGCATTACCCAATATATCGACACCTGAGAGCAGCTGAAGTGGTTGACCTAGAAGATCTTTCCGGATATTTGAGATAGCCATGCTAATCATAGAACTCTGCCTCATGCATACGTTCTCGTTGAACCTCTGGTTTATCCTGACCTGCATCAACACATTTATCATTAGAAGCACTTCGTTATATTCTCCAAATCCTAAAACTGCGTAAACTTAAGGCATAGCATATCTTTTTACAAAAAAAGGCATAACATCTCAAAATTTATCATGCCTAAGATCTTCAGCATTTAGAGATATATCTGCAGAAAAGACAGGTTTCATAAATTGAGATTATTGCAAAATTAGTCAAACAATGTTATGAGCATGGTCAGAATATAGTCTTAGCCAAGCCTTTAACAGAATCCTATAATATCTCCTGTTGGCGAGGCATTTAGTCATGTTCTATAGAACAGAATCAGTTATAGCTAATGTAAGAATGAGAATCCACAAATATTCTAATGGTTTTCAGACATCCCTAAGTAATATGTGTTGGGCAATACTGATCTAACATGTGCATCAGAACTATAAATAAGTAGATCGCTGTAATCAGATCCCCTTTTGTATTCCACATTCTCTCAGAACAGAAATATTCAATACATAAATTCTCAAATATCTCTGCAATTTTCTCAGTTCAACTAATTTCTCGATTTTTCACCTGCTCAATTATTAATACACTCAATTCATTACATTCAATGCTTCTCTTTCTCTGTTTCAACATCAACATGAGATATTTTATGATCCTAGTACCTGGTTGTTATTCTCTTGGAAAACTTTAACCATTTTACAAAACTTACTATTAGAATTTGGGTTGGGCCTAACTAAACCTTACAAAACCGCTTGTCAGGCAAGGGGTGTCTCTCTTTATAAACTACAGTCAGACATTATCTTTAATCTATGTGGGGCTTGGTTTTTCGAATACTTACATATCGCATTCATAGTTAGAAAATAAACATAAAAGGGTGACTAAATAACCTTCAGCAAGAAGCTACTAGAGATTTACAGAAGGTTCCTTAAAATAAGGCAACTTAGAGAAAGAAACTAAAATACTTACAGGCATGTTTTCCGTGTTGCCTAATGCAGTCATTAAGGATGCCCAAAATCCAAGCACTCCCCTTGGTCTCTGACTTGGCGACATAGCCATCGACACTTTGAACCGTACTTCCGAAATATTAAGGACACTGTAATTCAAGGTAATGTCATGCAGTTTCTAAAAGCCCAACACAGATAATCACACGTTTCCAACAGAGAGCATTGCTTACCCAATTTCGATGATTGGATCAACTGATGCGGCAGTAGTTTGAGATTCAGAAAGCCTACCGAGCTTCACCTGCTGGATCATTTCATGAAGGCGCCAAATAATAGGTTCATGGATGTTTATTAAAAAGGCAGCAGAACTTTCCGGCCCCTGCTTACCATAACCAGTTACAAAACAAGTCAAATCTCACGATTCATAAAAAAGTTATGAATTGACATATCTCTTTGCTAAATATTAATTGTCATCTGATAAAACTCACATGAAGACCAATATATGGATAGACACAAAGATCCAATGATCCATCTGACTGCATTGTAATGGAAAATTTCAGGATATAATCAGTTTCTGACACAACTCTCTGAGGTCTGAATAGAACTGGTGTTGGAGTTAATGGTAGTTGGTTGTCCACTTGTAGCCCACACATTCTGAGTTTGAATCTGGAACACCAGAGATATCACAATCTCAAAATTAGAATTTGTAAATAATGGGATAACCAGACAAAAATGTCTTGTATAGTTATTTTAAATCTTGGCTGAGTTGTACCAGTCAACAAGATATTAGGTATGAACTGTATTTTCACCAGGAAACTTGAGAAAATGTAATTGAAAATATATAAATGTCCATTTTTCATGTTGCAAACGGATTCAAAGATGCATATGTTGACTAAATGCAAATCTCACCTACTGATTCCGGAGCCCAGACCAGTCGAATATGCCAGAACAAGATTCTGAACAGACAGGTACAAAATTTCTTCCGGTGTATGGTCAATAATAGACACCCCAAGCTCAGCAAGATCAACATTGATGTGAAACTCAAAGTCTGTATCTGACATTAGTTGTTGCTTTTGAGAGTCATTCAGTGATAATGAATGTCTTCTGCTCAGAACTCTAATAGGTTCAATTTCAGGCATCCAATCACTGATCTTAACAACATTGGTTTTCTCTTCCTTTACAATTGTAACACGCAAGGCTCTGGTTGGTCCATCTGCTACTTGGAGAGGCTGGTGATCAGAAATTTCATCGATATCGTACTTCAGCGATTTCATTGGGTCAGTTCCATCTACCAAGAGTTCCAATAAACGTCTCCTACCAAGATCTTCCCACAGAAATGAAGCAGCAGAATTTGGAAGCAGCAACTGCCAGGAATCACCGATACCATCAGCTTGACGAATACGAATAGGCAGGAACATCGAACGATTTTCAACCCTGCCAATAGAAAAGTATATTAAAAACGGGGAAATGTCCAAACTAACTCAGAGTGAAGTTGATGAAGAAAGCAAAGAAGTCAAGAAAATTTCGTCTCAAATCATAACCAAAATTTATGCAACAACATCATAGGTAGATGAAGTAATGGGAAATACACAATCCTTCAAATGTTGCTTAAAAATAATACATTACACACCTTATCTTGGTCAAGTTGATTCTAAAGCCAGGAAAATAATTGCTTCAAATGATTTTCACAAAATATACAGGGATACACGTAAATACTATTCTCATTTACTTCAGTGTTAAAAAAAATATAAGAAAAGATTAATATTATGATGATTCATCGGGAAGATAATGAGAGGAAAAAAAACCTGTAAGGACTTGACAATGAATTTAGACGAAAAACAACTTCAAAGCGTGATCTCTTGGCACCACTTCTTACTGCTACCCTCAATTGCATTCTTTCATCTCCAACTTCTTTTTTCAAACTAATGCGCATCACACCTTCATAATTTACACTGAATGGTGTACTCCATTTGTAGCCATCGATACACAACTGAATGCATATAAGATTTATATATGAATATTAGCAGTTTCTCATAAGGAACTTTGTAAGATATAGATAACAAGGAAAATAAATAAGCTAGAAATATTTTGAAAATTAATAATAAACCTTCAAAAGTTCAACTTTAGCTGACGACTGCCATTCAAATGGTTTTGGAGGATCAGTGGGATGTATCCATACAACTGACTGAGTATCACATTGTTGTAAGCAGAGACTACATCCAATCCTATTGGTGAACATTGTATGTGGCTGGAAGTGAACCACCTGGACATCAAATAGTTTTAGAGTTACTAATATCAAGGGTATGGTATGGGGGCTGACTTGAAACACATGATGTGCAATAACCACGATAAGTTAAAGATATTGCAGGAACATAAGAGTATAAACTATAAAATAAATTAATATATGCAAGTATTAGACTTAGTATAACATTCCAACCTTTGTTCTGTCTGAAGTCATTTTCAACAATGCTGAAAGCTTGTAGTAAGATCCTTCAGATTTGAAAGCCTTAACATCAATGCGTTCCTACAAGAGTTTTAATGAACATTATATACTAAGTCAAAAACGATACTAATATGCATATGCATTGCCAACAACAGGCAGTTAGTTTGTCCATCTATCATGGTCCGTAAGTTACAGGTTATAAAAAAAGTGATTTTGATATTCAATAATTTAGAGATTGATTTTTATAGATTTTTTTTTTAAAAGTAGAATTGTTTTGTGTTTGTTTACCATAATGAAAATCAATGTTATGAAAAATGATTTTCTAGAGAAGCAACTCTAAAGATGTCTCATTTGAAGCAGTTTTAGATTTTTTTTTCTTCAAAATTTGCGGATGAAAACTTCTAAAAGTTATTATTATTATTATTATTTTTTTTTTAAATAGTGATTTTTTCACGAAAAAAGCCATAACAAACAAGCTCTTAGTAACACCTTGTTTTCCAGTTCAAGCAGAGATATCCCAGGGCTGTAAACTTCAGAATAGCGCATCGAAACAGAGATGCCCAACCTAGGAGACAGGTATGTGTCTTTCTGAGATTGAAATACCCCACTACGGCCAGCATAATCTTGTGCAGAAAGCATGCTAGGAAATGGACTATTATCTTCAATTATTTCAAGTACTTGTAGGTTTCTCCTTGAACTAAAATGCCTTCTATCCATCGAGCTAATGGGATTTTTCAAAGCTGTCTTGGCAGACTTAACAGCCCTAGAGAGTAGGACTGAATCTGTCTCTGCATTTTCCAAAGGTTCCACTTCTACCAAACGATATGCTAACGGTAGAGAAGAATCATTGGCAATCCAATAAGGGACAAAAAGTCTTAGGGTTTTTGGTGCAGCACTGGTCCCACCCATGTCATGTTCTATACTCACACGCAATCTCCTGAAAAAATGATCATATATATCATGAATGCTAAAATAAAGATTACGCTTATAAAAAATAATGTGTCAGTGCCATGTAACAAAAAGTCTGTTAAAAAGTATAGCAATTAGCTTATGATTTTGCACAATGGTATTAATTAACCCAAAGGTAGGACTGAATTCAAATGAAGAAACATTATGGAAAATCAGGCTTAAGAAATACATAATATAACTACTAGTAAACTAGAAGATACATTTCAAGGGCATATTACATTTGAGAGCTTTGAGATCATCAAGCTCCAAAAATTAATTCAAATAAGAAAATATAGACACAAGAAAAATATTACTCCCCAAAACACAGCAAAAGTACATCATCACTAAGAATAATATTGAAAAAGAATATCCATTATGATGGGTATTGCATGAACACAAGTAACTTGAAGAAAATTAATGTGACATCTTCAAAAAAACAGATTACAAACCTTCTACTTTGTCGGTGAACCATCCAGAAATATGAGACGTGATTTGAGAAAGAAGGATCCAGTAGAAGAATTGGGTCCTGTACAAGGGAATCAAGGAAATAAGAAGAATAAGTAGCAAGATTGCAAAGCGCAAAGCACAGGCAATTTCAAATATATATATCATAGTCATACAATGATAATACATGCAGAGCAAGATTAGTTATCACCTTTTCCATAACCCAACCATGCTGCACAGACAAAGTAAGATACAAAGGTTTCTGAATATCAACCGAATAGATATGTACACTCTGACGAGAAGAAATGACACCACGATGTCGCTCGACACAATTTCCTTCCTTTGTTTTCTCTGAGATTGAAAACTCAGCAGGACAAGGAAGCCGGTTTTCCAATTTCATTGGAGAGAAAATAGATATTCTCCAATCATATACAGGTATATTTAGTTCAGTATTAAGGACTGAGGCATCTGTACCCACACTAAACCATAACTGTTTACTTCCACTGCTAGGGTTACAGCATAGAAGTATATCCTTTTTCTCCATCTCATTTAGCTTCAAAGAACAATTAGATGTCACACAATTTTGCCTAAAACCTGGATCTAACTGTTGGTCTTTGCTGTATATATAACTTGAACCAACAGCTACAGCGTGACCCCATGAATACGAGGGTTGAGAGTTATCAAAACTAGGTCGAATTTGCAAATATTGTTCAGAGTCCTTTGACGTACTTCTCCATGATAAAACGGTAGAAGCTCCAGGGTGCACGGTACTCACTCCGCTCTGCAAGGATTCTGCACTTTGCTCAGAAATTGCCTGTCTAGTACGAATCCAACGCCTTCGACGGACAACATCAGAGGATGACTTCGTTGAAGATTTTGATGAAGCAGGAGGCCATCTTAAATTTTTAATGACTGGTCCATATGCCCACCCTTCCTTGTCAACATTGTGAAACTTGTCTATGGACCAACCTGAAGCCCATTTCCACCCAGGAGGAAGTGGAGGTTCAAAGAAGTCCTGAAAAAATGATACAGGTGAATGACAATTTTAATCAGTGTGATAGGTAAGGAAGTTAACAATTGATAACAGAAAGCCTATAAATATGCGAACCTTCGATGAGTAAGAAAAGTCCCTTGTGCTCCAGTGTCCAGGATTATCAGGGTGTACACCTGGCCAATTGTTACCCCAACCTGATGATAACTGATAATACTGATTTTGAAAGACTTCTTCAACTACAGTATTCGAAGTGTGTGTTCCAGGGGAAGGATCATGACCAAAAGAAGCTAGACACGTTGAAATATTCAACATAACATCTGAATCATTCACTACTGCGACAAGACCCCTCAAAATTACATGCTTCTTCCCATTTTTCATCACAACTTCCATACCAATATATTCATTTTGTAATGATTTTGGAGCAACTGAAAGTGGAAGCAATGATCGTATACTCTCCCACTCACCCTCTGGGTCAAGGCCCACCCAAAAACCTATGTCTCTATTACTAGTATTTTCACTTTCCAATTCTTTTTGAAGGTTAACAATAGTATTTCTTTCAAAATAAGAAGTTGAAACAGAGAGGCAGCCATCATGCATGATTTCAACATTGCTTTGCTGAGCCTGCAAAAGTGAACGAGAAAGAAGCAAAACATTATAGAAATTTAATAACATATCGGACGGACAAATCTGGTAAAAACACCGTAATGTATGGTAACCAACCATTCTAGTAAGTGGATACGATCTAATATTTTGAACATCATATGGTTGATGAACCATTCTCACTGAAGCAACTTTCTTTAGAGTATTTGCACCATGTCCAACAGAAAAAGAAAGTGCACCTACGACATCCCCTGCATGATGAATACCCATGTTTTGAGGAAAAAAACAAAAACAAGCTGAGTTACAAAAAAAAGAACTCCAATGTGGAAATGATTAATGATAACTAATCATTTGAAGAAAATGTAACATGTGGGAATTTTGATTTGAGAGATTCGATTAATCAGATTGCCTATAAACTTCTATAAAGCAAACAATATACGGCATTTCACTAAATAAAGCAGTCAAGAAATACCTTTCCCAGCTTTTGCAGCAAGATTTGTAACCTCTACTTCCAATTTAGCAGGGGCCTGTAAAAAAAATTTCAACAACCATCATAAAAAATACCTAAAAAATAAAAATAAATAAACCTCAGCAATTAATGATGCAATACCTTTCGGGGAACTTCAAATATAAAAAGTTCGTTCCACTTTACATTGCCTTCATCCCAATTATTAATTCTTGATATTACAGGCTTGACACACTTTGTTCTTGCACTCTGGGGAAAAAGCTTTTGCTGCTCTGATGCCTGACTGTCAACAACAAGACGCAACGCACAGAAGAAGCTATGACTGTTACCATCATCATTGATAGGTAAACCCTACAAAATTTGAAAAGAATTGATTTCAATGTTTTGGGTAGGAAGGAAAAGCAGGTACTCAATTAGAACTCTGCATAAGCATTTGCATCATGACCTTGGCTTCCAGTATCTGTACAGCAACATAAAAACGTGATTCTCTAGATTCATCTGCAACATTTAACCTATCTGAAAATCGCGGAGGTGGAATCCACACAGAAACACAATTTCCGTGATGTAGCATATCAACTGTATCTACATCATGCTCGACTTTTTTGACAAAGATATCACACCCAAGCTTATTTTCTACTATCACAGTCTGCAAGTCATCCTCATCTAGTGCAGAAAATGTTTTACTTTCTCCTTTGCTGTGTTGACCACCAGCCTCCTGCAAACCAAACAGTTAACAAGGCTTTTAAAAATAAGAGCTCTAAAGGATAAATGGATAAGAGTTCAGATTTTGACCGCATTTAGCTTGGATGCTTTCTGTTCAAACTCTAACTGCCTTCTCCAGGAATGAACACTTCCCACAAAAGATTCAAGATTAGCTGCACTGACATTTACATTCAAGATGCTAGTTGCAGAAATTCGAATTCTCTTCCCTAATCCGAATGGTGGTTGAGCATTTGTATCAAATGTTTCAAACCTAAACAATTTAGAAAGGAAACGTCTAATTGTTGGCATATTTTCAACCGGATTTGCACATGAGTGAGGTAAAAACAACATACTGAATCATTGGTATATATTTTAATTAAAATATTGTACTGAGAAATAACATAACAGATCAATTACTTGAATATTCCATCAAATGGTTCCACGAGGGGTTCCCATGCCTCTAATTGTGCATTGAAGGTTGATGCAACAATGGAAGAAATAAGCACTGCATTCATCCCATGTAGCCCACCATGTGTTGCAAGCTTAATATTGGTAATTGTAGTGTCAAACAGGGGTTTCATCTGAAAGGTAGTTCAATTCAACGTTGAATTTATAAAATGAATACTCCTTTATCAAAAAACTTATCATTGATAAATGACTCGGAAAGTATTGGCATTTGTTTTTGTAATAGACATAAAAAAACATACCATTCCACATAAGCTGTCTAAAATCGTCAGGGAAAAATATCGCAGCTTCAGCTCAGCATTTACGTTCTCCCGCGTCTTCGGCTTTACTGAATCACCAATTATGTAAGCCAAACGGCTTGACGGCTTTTTAAGGTCAGAACGAGCCAGAAAAGTGCATGCCTACATGTATATAACATGATAAATAAACTTCTTTTTGGAGTTTAAAATGTTACAACAGCTCAACGGATATAAGCTTTTCCATAATGTAAATGTTCATTATCTGAATTATCCTATTCGGATTTGATTGTTATCTTTCTTTTTTGTATTTTTTTCCTCAGTTGCAGTAGATTGATTGGTATTTTCCATAGAAAATTTGGCTACATATTCAATCTCCATACCTCTTTACACGAATGAGAGAAACAATTATTATCTTTTCTCCTAAATTACATGGTACAAAGATTCATGTTCTGGTCAAGAAACTGACCCATCAATGGTGAAAACAGTGATGATTACCGCACTAATTCCAACTTTCACAAAAATTAGCACTTCAGAGAGCGACCTATAAGGATCACACTCATCTAAAATCCCAACATAGAATTGTTTTATAATCACCATAAGTTATGGTTACAACTTGCTATTTTCACTTGGGGGTTGGTTAAATCCAATTGTTTCTAGAAGATTTTATCAGTACTCTATAAAAATGTATGTAATAAGATCAATGAGCATAGAAATCAGGTATCTTCAAAATCAAGTATCAAATTCTCTCTTTCAAGAATTTTATCATGGTATTTAGAGCATGCATTCGATCCATGGCCATGGTTTCTAGTGAATGCCCTCTGCCATATTGTCCTCCAGTAACGACAGACCAAAAGTTGCTTTACACCTTTCCTCCAACTCTGACCCCCACATCATACTCATCGACGCTCGACATTCTTGTTTTTGCGCCTATCAGATACTCATGATCTTTGAGAAGCTCGCAGCTGCAAATTTTATCTATAAATGTATAAGATAGGTTAGCCTTGAGTAGCTTGTATCTAGGGTTAATCTTGTAATAGAGCCAGCTATTCACAGCTGGCATCTATACTGGCATGTGCCAGTTTGGATTCAGGTTAACCTGCTATAGCAGGTAACCTCTCAGGCTCATATATAAAGCCTCTTGTAACTATTCCTATTCATTCAATGAAAAGCAGAATTTGAGATTAAGAAGTTAGTTACAATGCTCTTAGTTTCTCTATAGTTTTACATGGTATCAGATTAACCTCCGATCCATGGCTTCCTCTCCGGTAACTCCTCCGTCGCCTACTCCACCGTCTTCGCCACCGCCCTCCGCCGGTGCGAAAACTCCTCCGTTCCATCCGGATGCAATTCCGCTGCAATCCTTCGTAGAGGATAACACCTCGTTCCGTTCCGATTTTGTCTTCTCACTGAAGATCTCTGAGAAGCTTAATGAGAAGAATTTCCTCGTCTGGCGCCAACAAGTTGAACCGTATGTCAACGCGAACAATCTTGATGAGTTCCTTGTTGCGCCGGTCATTCCGCCACGGTTTCTCACTGCGCACGATCGCGCCACCGGTAAACTGAATCCTGAGTTCCGTCAATGGCGTCTCAAGGATCAGATGCTTCTTTCGTGGCTTCAGTTTACTCTTTCTGGTGAAATTCTTGCACGTGTTGTTGGTTCGTGCATGCGTATGAGCTTTGGAACAAGCTTGTGACCTATTTTCACAAGCAGATGCGTGCTAAGGCCAAACGGCTACGCGTTGAATTGCGCTCCACTTCCCTTGCTAACCGTACGGTACAAGAGTATCTTCTTCGCATTCGCAATTTAGTTGATAACCTTGCTTCAATAGGTGATCCAATTCCTATGAATCAACATTTAGATGTTATTTTGGAAGGATTACCACAAGAGTACAGTCCTGTAATCTCTGATGTTGAGAGCAAATTTGAGGTTATTGATATTGATGAAGTAGAGTCTTTGTTAATTGCTCATGAGACTCGTCTTGACAAGTTCAAAAAGAAGACCATTGATGATGTTGCCTCATTGAATCTGACTCATGCCTCTGCCTCTGAATCACAGCCTTCTGCTGATGCATCTCTGCCTCCTGCCTCTGTTAACAGCACTGTAGGATCTGAGTCCTCTAATTTTACTCCCAATTATGGTTCATTTCGTGGTAGAGGAGGACGAAATGGCAGAGGACGTGGGAGAGGTCGTCTGTCCGTGCCAAGTCTGCTTCAAATTTGGGCATATGGCCATAACCTGCTGGCATATGTTCAATCAGCAATTTCAAGCTCCTATTCCTTCCAATTTTCAAGGGTTTATGCCTAATTTTGGTACTCCTTCACAAGCCTTTCCATCTGGAATGTCTGGTTATGGTTCCAACCCTACTGGTTTTGGCACTCAACCTCCTAATTTTGGTGTTCTTTTTGCTGGTTTCAATCCTTCTCAACATTGGAATAACCCTCTCTCTCAGCAGAGGCAGACTGGTCTTCAAATCACTCAACCTAGTGCTATGCTCACCAATACTCCATCTACAAGTGGTTCCTCTTCAGCCTCTACTGCTTGGTTTCCAGACTCTGGTGCCTCATTTCATGTAACTGGAGATGCTAGGAATATTCAGGACTCTCTCTCATATGATGGACCTGAGCAAATCTTCATTGGGAATGGTCAAGGTTTGGACATACATTCTTCTGGTTCTAGTGTGTTTACTTCCCCTGTTAAACCACAAATTACTCTCACACTAAACAAACTTTTGCATGTTCCTACCATCACCAGAAACCTGATTAGTGTTAGTCAATTTGCCAAAGACAATTTTGTTTTCTTTGAATTCCATGTGATCATTGTCTTGTTAAATCTCAGGCCACTAAAGAGGTGCTTCTGCATGGTCAAGTTGGTCCAGATGGTCTTTATACTTTTCCTAGTGTCTCTCTTCAGCCTGCTAAGTTTTCATTGCCTTTACATTCTAATAATGCATCTATTTGCACTATAGCACCTAGTTCTAGCAATTGTAATTCTGTTTCCTCCTTTAGTTCACAATATTTGTGGCACTTAAGGTTAGGACACCCTAATAGTCACACACTTAAGCTTGCATTACAAAATTGTAATATTTCTATTCAAAATAAAGAAAAAGATGTTTCCACATTTTGTACTGCTTGTTGTATGGGTAAAGCCCATAGGTTGCATTCCCCTTCCTCTGAAACTGTGTATACTCACCCTCTTCAGCTTGTTTTTAGTGACCTTTGGGGTCCTTCACCTAATGTCTCATCTCTGGGTTATCATTACTATATTACCTTTGTTGATGCTTTCTCTAGGTTCACTTGGATTTATCTTTTAAAATCTAAGTCTGATGCTTTTATTATTTCAAACAGTTCAAAGCTATGGCTGAACTGCAATTAGGTCATCCTCTTAAGTCCTTACAAACTGATTGGGGAGGTGAATACAAGTCTTTTACTAAATATCTCACTGATCTGGGCATTACTCATAGGCTCATTTGTCCTCATACACATCACCAAAATGGTGTTGTTGAAAGGAAGCACAAGCACATAGTAGATCTTGGTCTCACATTACTGACTCAAGCTTCTCTTCCCTTAACATATTGGGATCATGCTTTTCTTACCTCTGTCTATCTCATTAATAGGTTACCTACAACTTCTCTAAAATTTCAAATTCCCTATCAAACTCTCTATCAACAAAAACCTGATTACAATTTTTTAAAAGTTTTTGGTTGTGCCTGTTTCCCACTTTTTAGACCTTACAATTCTCATAAGTTTGATTTTAGATCACATGAGTGTATATTTCTTGGTTATTCTTCCTCCCATAAGGGATATAAATGTCTATCTCCTAGTGGTCGCATTTTTGTTTCTAAAGATGTTCTTTTCAATGAAACTCGTTTTCCTTATCTCACTTTATTCACCACTACTGCCCATGATCCTCTAAATCCTGTGAAGGATGTCTCTCTGTCATCACTCCCTTTACATACTCTTCCTACCAGCCTTCCCCAACCCGTCCCTACACCAGTTTCATCATCCTCACAATCCCTATCCCCTTCTTCTCCCTCTGATACTGTTCCTACATCAGCTACACAACAATCTGCCTCTCCCCAGTCAGTCTCTATATCCTCTCCTCCTCCTCCTCCTGTTAACACTCATCCTATGAAAACCAGATCCAAATCTGGCATTGTCTTGCCTCGTGTCCACCCCGCCCTTTTGTTGACACACTCTGAACCTAAGAATGTTAAACAAGCTTTGGCTAATCCTCAATGGAAGGCTGCTATGCAGGAAGAGTTCACTGCTTTTCAGAAAAATCACACTTGGTCACTTGTATCTCTGCCACCTAACAGAAAAGCTATTGGTTGTAAATGGGTGTTTAGAGTAAAAGAGAATTCTGATGGCACTATAAATAGATACAAGGCACGTTTAGTTGCTAAAGGCTTTCACCAGATTCATGGATTTGATTTTACTGAGACATTCTCTCCTGTGGTTAAGCCTATTAACATCAGATTAATACTCACTCTTGCTGTCTCATATAAGTGGCCTATTCAACAATTGGATATCAATAATGCCTTCTTAAATGGTGTTCTTGAGGAAGAGGTCTATATGGAACAACCTCAGGGTTTTGAAAGTGGTGATTCTCACTTAGTTTGCAAGCTTCATAAGGCTTTGTATGGCCTCAAGCAAGCCCCTAGGCAGTGGTTTGACCGGTTAAATACCACACTCACTCAATTTGGTTTTCAAGCAAGCAAGTGTGATTCTTCTCTCTTTACATATGCAAAACAAAAACAAGTTGTTTATCTTCTTGTGTATGTTGATGATATAATCATCACAGGGAGTTCTTCCTCTCTTATCACATCCCTGATATCCCAGTCGCATGTTGTTTTTAGCTTAAAGCAACTTGGCCAGTTACACTACTTTCTTGGTATAGAGGTTCAGCACCTCTCTGATCACACACTACTGCTCACTCAAACCAAGTATATTAAGGACCTTTTATCTAAAACTAATATGCTTGCTTGCAATTCTATTAACACTCCTATAATGTCAAGTTGTAAACTCTCTAAACATGGTTCTGATACCTTTCATGATGTTTCACTCTATAGATCTGTTGTTGGGTCCCTGCAACATGCTACTATTACAAGGCCAGAAATTGCGTATGCTGTTAATAAAGTGTGCCAATTCATGTCCCAACCTCTTGAATCTCATTGGGTTGCTGTCAAGAGAATTCTTAGGTATCTTAAAGGCACTCTTCACTATGGTCTGAAGCTGTTTCCTGCTCCAACTCATAAGCCTCTATCTTTGCAACTGTTTTGTGATGCTGACTGGGCAGCAGACCCTGATGATAGAAGGTCAACTTCTGGTGCTGCTATATTTTTTGGACCTAATGTTATCTCTTGGTGGTCTAGGAAACAACCTGTTGTTGCAAGGTCTAGCACAGAGGCAGAATATAGAGCATTAGCTCAGGCTACTGCTGATGCCCTTTGGGTTCAGACACTATTGAAGGAACTCACTATCCCTTTCTCTTCTCCTGTTATTTTCTGTGATAATCAGTCAGCAGTACTTCTAGCTCATAACCCTATTCTACACGCCAGAACAAAGCACATGGAGATTGATTTGTTTTTTGTTAGGGAAAAGGTTATGGCTAAGCAACTGTCTGTTATTCATATTTCTGGGACAGATCAGTGGGCAGATATCCTTACAAAACCGGTATCTACAACAAAATTTCTTCTTATGCGCTCCAAACTCAATGTTGCTGAAGTCCCACCTTGAGTTTGAGGGGGGTGTATAAATGTATAAGATAGGTTAGCCTTGAGTAGCTTGTATCTAGGGTTAATCTTGTAATAGAGTCAGCTATTCACAGCTGGCATCTGTACTGGCATGTGCCAGTTTGGATTCAGGTTAACCTGCTATAGCAGGTAACCTCTCAGGCTCATATATAAAGCCTCTTGTAACTGTTCCTATTCATTCAATGAAAAGCAGAATTTGAGATTAAGAAGTTAGTTACAATGCTCTCAGTTTCTCTATAGTTTTACATTATCCTATGGCATTGACAACTTACTCAAAGTTCATCGCATTCACAATTTCGTTTTCAACCCAACCATTACATCCTGACTCTTACTTGAAGGAGATAGAGACCGAGGTAAAATCAATGTAGCCTAAACCAGCTGAAGGCAGTAGGACCAGATCTTACTCTCCTCGCTGTAGTTGTCTATCTCTAATCCAATTCTTACTCACATTATTGGTTACATCAACTCTTGAAATATTGAGACAAGACCCACAACACTTTTAGTTCTCAATCATGAGCAACGGCCAAGCTACATTGTACTGAGCAAGGAAATACAAATAAACACAATCCATCAATCATTGATTCCTTCTCCAACTTAATTCCCTAGTGGATTCTCTATTTTCAATTGGTGATCTTTATGAACAGTAGATATCCCAATAAGTTTGGAAAAGACCAGAAGGTCGACTTGTGGATATTGTTTTAAGAGTCTCATATCGGATAAAAGATGGCTTGAACATGTGTTTACAAGTGGGGGCAATCTTCACCTCACAAGTCAATTTTGTGGGGTTGTGTTAGGCTCAACCATGATTTCTAAGACGGTATCAGAGCCTCCTCCAAGATCCATTAGGACACCTGCTATCAGGTTTCTGCTATCGAGGCCACCCACCATTTATATCCACGCTCGAGATGTCCAGTCATGGATGTGAGGGGGTGTGTTAAAGAGTCTCACATCGGATAAAGATGGTTTGAACATGTGTTTATAAGTGGGAGAAATCCTCACTGTCATAGGTTAGTAGGGAAGTATAACTACTAATCACATAATTTGCTAGACATTGTTTTTGAATTTACGGTGTTTCTATCAAAAACGGAGGAGGAAGAATACACACTTTTAATTGTTATTATGGCATGGTATACCAATTTATAATGATGGATTGACGCAAATAATACAAGAAAAACTAAATATCTCCCGTCTTCACTGTGCAGGCTCCTGGATTTTACATAGATATTCTAATGTCTAGATGTTCCATTTCCCATTTTGGTTGTTGGTTCCATTTTCTTCCGTTAAGCCTTGTCGCACCTTCAACTCGTTCACTTGGACCTTCATCACAATGGCCCAATCGAGTCTTGTGTCGATCTCATATGATTGAGTAAATAAGAAAGAAAAGACTGCTTCCTTTACTCCAAAATCAAGGAGAGTATCCTCCATTACTCCTCCAACCATTTCCCCTTGCAATAGAGAAATAGGCTTTGTTTAGTCTGTAACTTTCCAATCCCCTTCCCCCAATACACTTTCCATTATTTAACCCTTTACCAACTATCCCTCCTAACTGTCCTAACTTTCCCACCAAACTTCTAATTGAATTTCTTTTCCTACCATACACTCCATAGCACCCTTCCTCTTTCATTATTTTTGTCCCTAACATATTGTGCGTAAAACGAATTCTTTAAGAAATTGAGCTTGTTTATCTACCTATCAATGAAGCTACATTGTGATTGTAAAGGTCGCTACTTATTGCTTATAGTTACTTAACAGAAAATAGATGGAGTCATTTCTATGCTTATATTTCAACCATTCAGCAGCTAGTCGACATCCTCAGAGTTATTCCAACCTAACTTTGGAGATTATTGTAAGAAAATTTGGCATGGTGGATATCAATGCAGCAAATTGAGAGTTATGAATAACGATTTGAATTAGTTTTGATTACTTGAATGTTAGCAGACTCGTCAGAGTTGTCCTAACCAACTCTACCTTTGATACTCAATCCTAATATCGCTTAATTCTTTTCACAAAACAATAATAGAAACAATTACCTTATCTTGGCCTCAAAACACATGAATAAGCATTAGAATGAAACTTTTGAAGATCACACACAAGCAACTATATCTGTTTTACTTTAGAAGACATTGCTAAAGAGTGTATTGAAGAGTCCCACATTGGATGAGAGATGGCTTGATCAAGTGTTTATAAGTGGGGGCTGCCCTCACCTCACAAGCCGGTTTTGTGGGGTGGCGTTAGACCTAACCACAAATTCTAAGATGGTATCAGAGCCTCCGCCAAGATCCGTTGGGCAGCTACTATCAAGTTTCCGCTATTGCACCACCCACTATTTATGTCGATGCACCAACCCTATTAGTGTTGGGCGTGAGGGTGTGTTAAAAAGTCCCACATTGGATGAAAGATGGCCTGATCAAGTGTTTATAAGTGGGGCCATCCTCACCTTACAAGCCAACTTGTTGGGGTTACGTTAGGCCCAAACATAAATTCAAAGAGAAATTTATAAAGCATTTTTTACTGTATTCAGGAAAGGGAAATTTATGGTTAACCTGATTTTCTACTTTCCAAATGCTCCAGGATTGAGGAGCTCTTGAACCTGCAGATCTTGATAGAGGAGCCTCATGAATGTTTGCTTGGCTAACAAGATCCATCCTAGGGCAGCAAAACAAATCTGCACGTGGTGCTTCATCTGTTCTCGTGACAACACAACCCAGAGAAACATAACCAGGAGGGGCAATAGGATACCAGAAGAAAACTTCCTCAATCCCTTTCCCTGCAATATGGGAAACTTTGGTAAATTGAAGAGGTTTTGAAGAGATTTCAGGATTGTCATTCTTGAAGATTATTCCCAGCGCAGGAGGTTCTAGGCTGAAAGGCAGGTAAAGAGTAAACATTAATCCCCATTAAACTTTCGACTAAATGATATGTGATAAAAGGTTTAGATAAATGGCTTAAAAGATAACAAGGTCTAACCCCTCAGTGATGCAATCTCCCAAGACAGCATAACCACGATGTGCAGTAGGTCGCCAAATAGAGACCGGACGACGGAGGTCACTACCTTTGTCCCACCAAATCCTTTCAAAGTTTGGTGTAGACATATAGCAGTTGGTTGCCTTTGTAATAGACTTGAGAATATCCCATCCAGACGTATTTGTGCTTTTTGTTGTCTGCTGATTATTATTTTCCTGGTCAGAATTAAAATCTGACACTAGACCCATAAGAGGAGCTCTATTTGAATTCCAGACAAGATGATGATTTAAGTCGTACAATCTGTCTTTGAGAGGGAAGCCCGAAGAAGAATACGCAAAAAAAGAGCCAATAGCATTGTCAAGGCGCCATACGCTAAATCCGGAGGTAAATTGATCATTTGATGAGATATTAAATATGCAGTCCGAATACTTTGCTGATGTTACAAGATCAGAACGTAGGCAATAAACAACATGATTTGGGGGTGGTTGGTTCCCAACACGAGCTACGCAACCTAGTGTTGTGTATCCTGGGGGAGCAACAGGCATCCAAAGAGAGCAATCACTGGCACCAACAGAATGGCCATCATTTCCACCTCCTTGAATATTCTGGAATGACCCAATAAGATGGAAATCAACAGGCTTCCTTACACGACCATATGTGTTACTTACTGCCATTACTGCCTGTGAAGGAGGAATTGGCCTGAAAAGACATCAAAATATAATATTAATGTAGTCAGAATTCAAATCAGAACCAGAAAGAAGTTTCACACAAAATAAATAAATAAATAGCAAAACAAGAACGTCATATTACATTTAGCGTAGAATGTAGATGGAAAAACAATATTCGCTGTTTTCTTGTATTCAAGAAATGTTTTTGTTAATTAAAATCAATAAATTGTTAAGGTAGTTTGCATCATACAGTACTTTAACTCTTGAAGATGTTTACATGAGAGGTGCTTCTGTTACAGTGATCTCTATTGAATGAATTGTGTTTTCTACATTGTGAACTCTGTTACGGTGATAGCTATTTATATGAGAGGTACTTCTGTGCCATCTCAACACATTCTGTTTAGGCAGTTATCACCGACAGCTGGCACACTAATCAACATATAAGACAGCTTACAAAATAGCTAAACTTAGTAGTAATATCTATGCACTTCTCTGACAGAGCCATATGAGCTCACATGTAGTGAGTGCCATAGCTCAGTATTCAACCTCCGCACTGGATATAGCAACATTCCACTTCTTACTTTTCGATGAAATCAAGTTGCCTCTAATAAGAACACAATGTCTTTGGGATGTACATCCTGCCAAATCTGCATCTATTGTATAGAACAATATCCGAATGACCAATATCCGTGCAGACTAGACCTTTTCTAGGGTACCTTTAATGTATCTCAAAAGTTTCTAACCACAGCATCACAATGGACATCGAAAGGGGAACTCATGAATTGATTCACAACTAAGTTTTTGTAGACACTAGGATTTTGGGATGTTTTCTAGGCCCACTGATTGTGAGCTCTGGTACAAACTTAAGACCGAGAGTTTGATGCTGAATAGCTTGAGCGAATAGCTTCCAGCGTTTTGTATTATAATAATAAGGCTTAAGTCCCCTGATTGTCCCAATGTTGCGATTTTGGCCCCCTATAGAAAAAATGACAAATTTAGTCCCCTATGTTTTAGCCCCTTTGCAATAGTAGTCATTTTGTCCAATTTTGACTTATTCAACACTGGCACGGCATCTCATTAAACCAGTTGGCATGCCACTAAGATAATTAATGAATTAAAAAAAATAATTCCACATAATCATTTATGAAATTAAATAGATAAAAAAAGAAAAAAAAAATCAGAAAATTGATGAATCTTCATCATCTACAACAACAATCACTCCATCAACGACACCAATCTTCATGGGGAAAAACCCAGAAAATTATCACCAAACCCAATTCCTCCTTTGTTGAATCTCAAACCTAAATCTCTCCTCGCCAAATCTGAGATTATGAGTAAGAAGAGGTGAATATCATGAGATTTAAGAGGAAAGGGTGTGGCTGCAAGAGAATTTGGGAGATTCAGGCTATAACTCAAACCATGATTGGAACTTTCCAAACAAGATTCAGGCTATTACTAAAAATCGCTCATCAATGTAGCTACAGCATACAAGATTCAGGCTATTACTCAAACCATGATTGGAACTTTCCAAACAAAAATTCAAACATGCCAAACAGTGAACAGTGAGGAGATAAGTTCTTCTCTCTTCCCGATTCTTAGATTCCACTTCATTCTCACTATCACTAGAAGAATCATTCTTCCACCAAATTTTTCGCCTTTCAGGCTTTTCTGCCCCAATCCTCTTCTTATCACTCAAATCCCTAACCTAGGAACAGAACGAGGCTATTTACGGCGACGATTGGGCCTGGGCTTGGGGGGTTTCTGGACCCCCTAATAATAAACTGTACAACAGGAATCCCTTGATTATAGAAATTAAATTTATTTTGTATCAGTCTAATTACATCAAAGATATATACATGGAAATAGAGAATATTCACATAGAAGAATATAAGGGAGATAGTTCAAAAAAAATATTCTATTGTATTAGAGATATAGAGCTGTTAGCTTAAAGATTAGCTTAGCTTTACTTCAAGCATTACTTAAACTGTGTTAGTAGTCTTAGTTTAAGCTTTGAGCTAAGTATGTACAGCTGGCATTTTCAGTGTAAGCCACATATATACTAGACTCTTCAGTGTAATCCAAATATAATACAGATAATACAAAGTGAGTCACAAAAACCTTTTCTCTCCTCTCTTTTCTCTCTCCTCTAACAACCTCAAGCTCCATCAATGGAGTCTCCGAACTTCTAACATGGTATCATAGAGCTCCTTTTTCCGATCCAGAGGCATGGCTCCCTCATCTTCTTCTCCTACGCCTTCTCACAACGAAGCGCAACGCGTAACTGCTGCTGCTTCCAAAACGTTCAAACAACGTATCTCGGTTCAACTCGACGATTTGAACTATCTCCAATGGAAACAACAAGTTGAAGGAGTTTTGCGCGGAACGAAGATGGTAAAGCATGTTGTTTCACCGCAAGTTCCACCGGTGTATCTCACCGACGCCGCTCGCGAAGCCGGTACGGAGAATCCGGCGTATACTGAATGGGAAGAGTAAGATTCTCTGCTCTGTACATGGATTCTTTCTACAATTTCATCGTCGCTACTCTCGCGCTTTGTTCATCTCCGTCACGCATGGCAGGTTTGGGAAGAAGTTCACCTTTATTGCTCTATGCAGATGAAAACCAGATCCAGATAGCTTCGTTCTGAATTCCGCAACATTTCTAAAGGTTTGCGCACTATTACTGAGTTTATTGCTCGTATTCGCACTATCTCTGAGTCTCTCATGTCCATTGGTGATCCTATCTCTCACCGTGATTTGATTGAACTTGTTCTTGAGGCCTTACCAGAAGAATTCAATCCTGTTGTTGTTAGTGTAAATAGTCATGATGTGTTGATTTCCTTGGACGAGCTTGAATCTCAGCTTCTGACTCTTGAAGCAAGAAATGAGAAATTCAAGAAAGCCTTAATTTCTGATCCTGCATCAGTCAATTTGACTCAGTCCTCTAATCCAGATGATAAGAATGGTTCCAATTAGAACCAATTTGGTACCTATTCTGATCAGAATCAGAACCCTAATTTCTCTGGAAATCCACCTGGAAACAATCCTTATCAGCAATATAATCCTAATTTTGGTGGTAGATTTGGTCAAAACAGAGGCAGAGGAAATTTCAAAGGTCATTTTAGAGGACGTGGTGGACGTGGCACTGGCAGAGGATACCTACAGTGTCAGATTTGCTATAAGACTGGTCATGATGCAAGCATTTGCCACTTCAGACTTGTTGTTCCTCCCAATTTTGAAGGCTATGGTGGTCCCAGTAACTATGGAAATTATGGTGCTCAAAGTAACTATGGGACACCACCAAATGTATGGATGCAGGGCTCTGCTCAAAAGCAACCTTCTGGTTTCTCCTCTAGACCATCTTTCCCACCTTAGTTTGGAAATCACAGGCCTCAAACTCCTCAAGCTTTTATCACTAGCAATGAATCAACCAGTTCCAACTCTTTTCCTCAAAATTGGTACCCTGAATCTGGAGCTACTCACCATGTCACACCAGATGCAAATAATTTGATGGATGTTGCATCACTTTCAGGTTATGATCAAGTCTACATTGGTAATGGTCAAGGTTTACCCATAAACTCTATTGGTACTATGAGTTTTCCCTCAAACTATCATCCTAATATTACTCTCACCCTCCATAACTTATTGCATGTCCCTTCCATAACTAAAAACCTTGTTAGTGTGAGTCAGTTTGCCAAAGACAATAATGTCTACTTTGAGTTTCACTCTAATGTTTGTTATGTGAAATTTCAGGTTACTTCTAGGATTCTCTTAAGGGG
>Ga0315914_1001157_pt1 | contig 38291 bp, 26 predicted proteins | sample MpolenodulesMG_FD_203920 | JGI IMG/M metagenome (GOLD analysis project Ga0315914, IMG submission 203920) | Medicago polymorpha root nodule microbial communities from Los Angeles, California, United States - elongated nodules | ecosystem: Host-associated > Plants > Roots > Nodule | place: USA...
ATATATATATAATTAGGTACAAAACCGCAAGGCACCTGTTGTGACAAATAGTATTCAATATCAATTAGCCATGTCCCCTGTTCTCGTTTCAATTCATCTGGATGTCTGGCACGTAGAGCAATTCCGGTCGCACTGCCTGAACTACCACCCTACTCAAAGAACATAATAATAAATACAAAGCAAATCTTTGGATGCCTAAATTTCAAATACCCGATGCAACATATTTCAAAGTTATCCCGGTTGTATTTTGATTGAGAGCACTAAATGACAAACCTGCTCACAGCAAATTACGTAAGGGATTGTATCGCCAACAGAGCAACCAGATGTGTAACCTTGTTGCTTCAATCTTTGTGCCACCTATATGTTAATCAAGATAGCTATCCTCAGAATTGAGCAGATCAGAACAAAATAAAACACAGATCGGATCATTTTAAGTAAAAAAAAATGTCGGTACTTACAAGAACATGTGGCTGGTTTTTGGCATCAGGATATGCTTCGGGTGGTTTAGACAATGTCTTTGTGATGACGTATTTTTCCAATGCTACTTGTCCGTTCCTCATTTCTTCTTGTACCTGTATTAAAACTAGCATTCAATGGTTGGCTGGAGAAATAAACCTCATACTCCAATTTTATGAAAAATTAAAAGGTAGGGAAAAATCTACTAGAACAAAATCTCCAACAGACTCTAACACCTTCTCCTATGATTAATAATTAGACCAATTTAAGAAGTGCCATCCGCTAATGACAAATCCAATCAAATTTGAATATGCATCAAGGCATCTGGGCAACAAACCACCCTGCTATAGCATTTGGGCCCAAAGATACAAGAAGTTTCTTCCTTTAAAATTCTCCAATCATATGGTAGGTTATTATAAGCAAATATCTTATTCTATAAGACATCACAATTTACCTTCATGAGAGAGTTGTGAATTGATTCGACAACATCTTCGCATGACCTATAAGCACGGAAGCCACAATATTAAGTTACCACATAAATGAGTAAATATTGCATCCAGAATAGCCAGAGTGTGCAATGGTAACATACCCTCCCGACAAAATTTGAGTCAAGCAAAAATCTCCTAAATCTTTTGCTAACAAGCTCCAGTCACGGCGGACAATATCAAGACCTTTGCGTTCAATAACCTGCACCATATGTTAATCCTACTGGCATGTTCTTCTAAAATGTTAGATAATGCAAAATAATAAGATAGACATACCTCATATGGGGTGCCATCTTTAAACTGCACCTTAACAGCTGCATATTTCTTTTTCTTGAGAAGTAGCATCCTCTTATACAAACCATCAAGATCAATTTCTAAGCACCGATATTTCTTATTGACCTAATGACAAATTAAAGGAGAAATCACAGATCATTATATCAAAAAAACGAAAACTACAATATGGTAAAAATCATCTGTGAACATATATTCTTGAAACATGCCAAAATTATCTGTAATAGCAAACTCGCTGATGGCAAGAAACAGGAAATACAAACATTTTAAACATCAACTGCTCTTTAAAATTTTAAGTCTAGAAAAAAATCAATAAATATAGTCTATTTCATGGGGGGATAAAAGGCTGGAAAAGTTTGGCTCTGACATACTATGTTGCAAAAGAAAAGAAAGTTGAGGTAAATATAAACCCAATCACCACGAGTTCATCATATAGGTTCAAAGGAACTTCACGCAGCTAATGGTCAATTCTTACCTCTTGAATAACTTTCTTAGATATTGAAGTTGCTTTTGCAATATCATCTAGCCCACTGTAAACCATTATTGAATCAGTATCACCATAGATCACCTACAAGACAGTACAATCATTAAGAGCTAATACCATACACAACCAGTCAAATCAATTGACCTCGTATACATAATAAAATCGTACAATACTTCAAGAAACAGTGTAGTAGAAATAACCTCTAAATTCAAGTTATTTTGAACAAGATCAACAGTACTTTGTAGTATCTCCCTTCCCTGTATGACATCAAACATGGAAGTCAAAATGCACGTGTCTGAGACTATATTGAGAGTATGGTAATGAGTAATGACTGGTTTTGCAGAAACAAGCCAGCATATTCTTCTTACTTGTAGGGTAATGAGCTCAGCCAGTGGTTTTGCATAAAATCTTGAATTGGAAAATCCTAGGCATCCATACATACTGCATCATACACCATAACATTTTTTTATTGCAGAAGGAAGAATAAAACGTCAATTTTGAGCACTCGGAACTAGAGGCTAGGAAAAACCAAGATAAAAACCTGTTGGCAGTAAGCTTCAGTGCTTGCTGCTGAATGTCCAGTTGCTGACGTTTAAGACCAGATGCAGTTTTCATCGATGCCTTTTTGTCTCGCCTCCACTTAACCAGCTTTTTCAGCAACTACCATAACAAACAAATAAAAAATGAATATATGCAACAAATCTCTGCAGTCTTCAGGAGGGGAAAGAAAATCACCATATATAGGTTACAAAGTATCTCAAATTTTTAATGCATTAAAAAAATGAACGCAAAACAGACATGTTATTTAGACCGATGTAAATCCTTTCAAATAAATATTCAAGGACCTTGAATGTGCCATTCTTGGTCAATGTAATCAACAGAGGTGCATTCTGACAGAATTCTAAAATGGCATTTAGAGAAATGACAGAATTCTAAAATGACAGAATTCTTGGTTCAATTGTATTCTCTACTTGAAATAGTGAGGTAATACATCGTATAAAAGATGATCAAATCCCATTTCAATGTAAAAAAAAAAATCCACCATGGTACTAGAAAATAGTAAAATAGAGATGTTACAAATAGTCTTTCTCTGGTCAATTTTCCACCACCTTTTATGAGCTTCATTGTAACAATCATGGCAACTAGATTTCGAATCCTTTCCTAATTTTGTGGTATTTCAAATACTAAAAGTTCTACAAATTCTCACTAAAAAGCTGGCCACAAGACTAAGAATGGCAGCTAAGATGGAAACAAACAAGATGGAGACAACTCGAGAAAATCTAATTTCATGCGCAATTATCCAAACAACAAAACTGTAAATCTCAAAATATCATTTCCAAACATGAAGCACAAGATATTTTAGCCTAAATGCAATGCTAAATCAAACTTAATTAGACCTCATTAACAAACACTACTTTCATGCACCCAAAAAAAGACAACTGAGTTGTGAAAGCTGCAATGTTATCAAACACGATAACTCGGCAGCAGTTGGACACATCAAACTTGAAGTTCAAAAGTATCTGAGAAGTCCTATAACAAAAAATGATTTTAGAGATAATTTTGTTTGTATCCGTGCATTTTTACCTCTGGCAAGACTCCAGTTGTTTTACTAGATGGCAGACGAGGAAAAGATCCATCTGAAGATCTTTCAACAGTTGTGAAGCAGATATTATATTCCTGCGATGCAGTTCAGTAAGTTGCAAAAGAAGAAACTGCCATAAATTACACCATAGAGGTGAAGCAGATAAGTAAATAAAATAGACAAAATGCCAAAGGAGTGAAAGTGTCACAGGAACCAGAAGCACATTTTGAAAGAGAATATTATCAACCTGAATGATGGAAGGGTATAGACTGTTGAAGTCCAGAAGTAATATGTATTTATCATATAGACCCTTCTTTGGCTCTAAAACCAGTCCTCCAGCATAGGAAGCAGCCTTTTTGTTTTTCTTATGATCACTTTCAGAAGCATCATTATGATAGTTTCCATCATTAATATCTGCATCGTCAAAGTTGCCATCATCGACACCATGAGTTACTCGGCGCTTTGTCAATTTTGTTTCTTTTGCGTAATTAGAAAACTTGTCTGGAACAATATATTTCTTTGTATGGAATTCATGCAACAAAAGATACTCCACCCTCTGTGCCCGGGCACCCTGAAATAGAAAACAGTAGATGTCAACCTCTAACTGCTACATCATGTATAATACCAAATTAAGCCAGCAAATAAATGCTGCAATGGCTCACCTGAAGAGTTTTCCCCCATAGGTTGCCACTTATATTAGTCAACTGGCGTGTGAGAGGAAGGACACTCAAATAAAACATGAGTTCCATAGACAACCATGCATCCGTTTCCCCATATTCAATCTGACCAAATCAAGAATACTATAAAAACCAGGATAGAAGCATTTAAGATGATTCATGTTTGATCAATCAAGTACGTCAAATGAAAGCATTTAATATAATTATCATGTTTGATCAATCAAGTATGTCAAATGGAAGTAATAAGTTGCTCAATCGACACCAATTTTTCAAAACAATTAGTTGTGAAGATCCCTTACTTAATCAACTTAGATTCTTCATTGTTCATGATAGTCATTAGACTCTGCTGAATAACTACAAACTACTTCCAACATCTTGTCACCTTGAAGTTTCAACAACTTAAATAGTTGGCCAGAAGCATTATCAAGTTCAAGGCTTCAAGCTACTGCTGACATCAACAATAGTACAAAGCAAAGCAAGAGAAAATAAAGTGCTAAAATCAACAACCATGACAGCTGCCATACTTTATATCTATTGGTGCAGCCTATTGCATAATGTATCTAGATGTTGTGATGCAGATAATCAGAAATGAAAAAAAGTTCCATAACAATGAAATACTAATCATTGGAAAAGCAACCCAAGTTTAATACTGCATAATGTATCTAGATTTTGTGATGCAGAAAGTCAGAAATGAAAACAAGATTGAAATGCTAATCAGCTACTTTATATCATTGACAAAAAAAATTATAAAAAAAAAAGGAAAGATAAAACTGTTCTGGGACAGTGGCACCTACCAGCTCCATCAGGGATTTTGCAGTTTGGAACATTTTTGGAACTTGATGTGGAGCAACTTCCTTCCGAGACTGGTTTAGCTGTGTTTTTGCAAGGTGAGTTAAAGAATAGCTAACCTGGAAGAACCAATGAAGGTAGTTAGTAAGAAATAAAAAGCAAGGTAGTTAGTAAGAAATAAAAAGCAAAACCTAAATTCCTGCTTGGCAAGATTTCTCAACAAGAGAAATGCTAACAACACTCTTAACAATCCCTCATTTATGGGATGAAATCCATATGAATCTCACCGCTTTATGCGGAACCCATTTTCAAAGTGTGGGACCCACATTGATTTCACCCAATAATTGTGTGAGTGTTAGAGAGTTGAAAAAAGAGTGTTTCTAGCACTCCTCTCTCAACAAATAATTTACCTCCTTTAATAGGTCACGAGAACATAAATACGTATCACAAAGAAGCCGACCGGCAACACAAGACATAATAGCAGGATCAGCTCCAAAACCAAATGTTTTGCCTCTTCTATCGAGCTTAGGCATCGTAGAACGGTTGAGACGGCCCAGTTTAGACCACATGCTGCTTGGTACTCTACAAGCCTGCACAAGTTTTTATTTGGCTTTAAGATGCAGCATCTTCTTCGTAGTGTAAAATGCAAGTTGGATATATGATGAAAAGAGTCTGAGAAGTCCTATAATACTGAATTTAATAATTGTCTGAAGTTGCATATTCAATTACCTACCTTCCTGCTATATCCATCATAATTTTTCGTCTTACGTGATTTTCATACTACTTTCAGCCTAGTCCAAACAATTTGAACCAACTGTTTATCATCAAGATATCATCCATTTGAAAACAAAGAATGTTTAAAGGCTATAGACTGAAAGAAACAATTGAGTTAATTTCTTTTTCCTTTCAGACAAAATTCAGTTAATTTTTATTCAATGAGAAAGGTCATATAATTGGACAAGAAAATGTTTCAGAGAAGCAGCCAAATTCCTACCTGAGATCTGTGTAGAAGAACATCGAGGTCGAATCCAGAAATATTATGTCCAACAAGAACGTCGCTATCCATCTTGTGTAATTGTAACATTAGACGATTTAACAAAGCTCTTTCACTGAAACAAAGTAAATAAATGGGTCAATCCTGGAAGCAAGCATATGGTATTCAAGAATTTTTTTTGCTATTTACCGATAGCATAGTATTTGAATTCTAAGGGCGACATGTGGCTGTGAATAAAAGTAAAATGCTCAAACTATTAACAAATCTTTAAGTTTCCACCTGCTTTCAACACACAGAACATTTGACCCAGCTTTTATGTTTCTGTCCGTAACCTCCGTATTGAATCCCATTGGAAATATATTCCCATCAAGTTTGCGAATAACAGTAAAATGGGTCAGCATTCCAGGTCTCTTCCACTCTGAAGACAGCATAGGAGTGTCAATCTAAAAAGTCAAACAGGAAAGGTTACTGTGGATCATATTTCAACCTCAACTACAACTTATATAGTATAGAAAAACTAGTACGTATCTTTAAAATTGATAATAATATTCAAGCTGTCAAAGTATTTACACACAGAATCTTTAAAGGTATTAAGTTCATGCTTTAATTTGTTTTAAGCTTCAAGGAGTACAACTAAAAATTCAGCCTAGTGCCTATTGTATCAGCTATAAGATGATTATGCACAAGCACTGTCAAGCCAACTATTTGACTCTTAAGCAGAAGTATGTTAGATTGTTAAGAATTTTTTTTAGGGCTAAGATTATTAAGAATTTAGTATATATATGCAATCATCATAAATTCCAACATATTGTGGAAGGTTCAAAAGAAATAATTAAATTTGTATTCTTCTGGTTTGTTGAATATTCCTTACAACAAACAATAATACTGCATCAGCCTGAATAGTTAAACATATGAAATGAGTATAACTGCCTGAAGCTTAAAGCTTTGTATTGGCATAAGTTCATGTTACAACAAGAGAACATGAGATTTAATTGAGTCAATGGCCACATTAACCGAATAAGAGATTGTGGGTTTTAAGTAAATGCATTTGTAAAAGTTGTTAGTGAACACTAGTTTGGTAGTTTATTCACGCAGTATGCATCATTACCAATAAAAATATACCAAATCTATTCAAATCTGAGTTTGAAATGTATGTATGTAGCTCTCGGTATTCTTATCATGTGAAAAGAAATAGCATATAGAAGTGGCAAAGCAACGATCACTTCGTCAGCCATAACAAACTCAAGAAGCATATTGACAGTAAATCAAGCCTTCCTGAAAAATAGATTTGAATATAGAAATATCTATGCAGAAGTGCTGGTACGCATGTGCAGATATATCAATGCACTTTGAGAAGTGACGGCAAGAAATCTAAACACTAATAAAAGAATTGCAAACAACCTTAACCATATTGCAACTGACAACAGATGCAGATACAATTTCATTTATGTTCTGTTTTTCATTTATGGTGGTCTTCAAGTTTATTGCTGTGACAACCACAGGGGGAGTCACTGGAGTGATTTTTGAAGAATTCCTGATGTCTTTAGGAGAGTCGACAGCCACTTCAAATTTGCACCAGCTAACCTGTAAGCAAACGAAGCTGCTAAGACTTCAAAAAAGAAAGGGAGGCCTGTATATAGAAATAAACTATATCATATACGTATATATAATAGATGTGGAAGGTAAAATCTCACCCTTTGGGATGCTGAGCAGGTAGAAAAGTTTGAAACTTGTAACCATGAAGGCCCCTTAATCTTTCTTTTAATCAGAAATAACTCAAGTGCACTGCATGTGGGGATACAGTTAGTTCATCTGTTTTTCTGACAGAAATTATCGTTCAATTTAAGGACACTTTTCAACACAAGTTTGGGAATTTTAGCACCAATAAATCATTTTGGAAAGCTTATTACTGAGCATAAATGCTTCATTGGGACAGATTTTTTTAGTACCATGACAGACAAAATAAACACACCCGAAAAATACATGTTATAAAGTTTCAGAAAGGCTGATTGAATAATCATCCTTCGCTATTGCATACTTTTGTTATAACCAAAAACATCAAAGGATAGCAATACCTGTTTCGAGCTCCAAGAAGAGCACAGAAACTTTCTCCTTTGAGGTCTACTGGAAGTGCCGTATCCTGTAATGGTTAAAATATTGTAAACATTGAAACAAATTACACACACGTAACAAGCTTGTTGGGAAATAATGAAAGACGTACTTTGACGTTTTTAATTTAAATAAATTGATTATGTTAATAGATTTAACATGTACCTTGAACGGATAATTTATTTTCACCACATAATTTTCACCTGCAGGAATGTCTGTTCGTTCAAAAGCATATTTCCTCTGCAAAATGAGCACAGGGTCAAAATAGAAAGACGAACAAAAAATGTATGTGGCACAAAGGCATCACATAACCCATTTATGATTCGTGGCATCAGAATTTGTTAATCAGCAAACCTTAACAGGTGCCATGCTAAAGGAAGAAACACCCAAATCCACCAGATGTTTTGCTATCTCATTCTTTGTATCAGATACTGCGTCCTACAATTTTAAAGAGAGGTGGGACAAAATAGACTTTATCAACTCTAGCCGACAGAAATTCGGCAAGAAACTCAAACTAACATAACATAACATAACAAAAATTATATAAATGATGTCAAAGAAAGTAAAAACTTACTTGCAGCTTTTTACGGAAATCTGCAGGAGAAATTCGAGACTCTTGGACATCTTTCTCAAGCTGTATCATCTCACCGGTTGAATGCAAAGGATGACTTGGAATTGCATAGACACACCTCTGCATGTTCTTCACAACAACACAGCAACTCTGATACAAAGTCCCTGTTTTGACCTAATTATCAACAAAGAAAACTAATAGTCAAAATCATTTTCTTTATTCAAGTTATACCAATTAGCAGAAATTATAAACTGACTGTTTAATGCAACCCGGCTTTCGGTTGGCCAAGTCCCAAAAACAAAGCTAAAAATATCAATTTCACAATATACTTCGACAACTAGCCATGTTGATGAGACCTTGGCACCAAAATACTAACATGTTATAGGTGAATAAAACACGCGCATTATCATGCATCATCATGAACAAAAAGGTTCCTACTTTGATTATATTCTTGCTCACTAACAATGGGTATTAGGAGCAGTATTGTCAAATAATGGCTATGGTTGCGCTATAGTGCTATTGCATAGCAGAATTTTAACTAATTGCTATTGTTATGCAATATGCTATTTAGTACAAAACATTGTGAAATAGCAGCTATAGCAACGCTTTATAGCATTGTCACGTAGCGGAATTTGAACAAAATGATATTATTCGAACAAACTGATACTATTTGTGATCCACATAACACCGTATGATAGACAATATGTGAATGTGAAAAATAAAATCTTGCACGCTTTATATCAAACAACTAAGAAGTATTACTTCAAAGTTCAAAAACATATCTACAGGAGAAGTCAAATGTCACAATCTTCTCAAGGGAACCAGCAAAAATTAAAATGAACTTGAAAAATGAAATTACTAATTCAAATTAACAGATCACTTGAATTCAAAACCACAAAATTACCTTCCCAAACAAATAAAGAGTACCCATATTAGCTCCATAATACTCCTCATAAGCATCAAGTATGTAAAAAGGCAACGATCCCTCCGGCTCCAAATTAAACTCCACCTGTTGTTGATTATTCAAATCAGCGATGTTTACCTCCCCGCCTCCACCACCACCACTCCTCGCCGCCTGCCATCCAGCAGTAGCACACAACTTCTGATCCACCACTTCTTCACTAACTTTCGCATTCAAAGTAAAACCCTCCTTCTTCACCACAGGTTTCACTTCCATTTCTTCATCTTTCACCTCCGCCACTTTCTCTTCAACTAAATCCCCATTACCACGTTCATTATCTTCGACCACTATTCCTCCCTCGCAATTTCCCAAACTCTCATTCACTTCTACTTCACTCTTTTCCTCTAACCCTAACCTAGATCCATTATCCTTGTCCTTATTAACCCTAACAGATTCAATTTCACCATTTCCACCATTACCAATTTTCGCAAAATTTTCACTCGCATAAGAGCCTAATACAGATTCAGCAGAGGGCTTAGGTTTAGCCTTAATCTGTGGATCATTAACAACAGAAAACGAGTTCGATTGAACCTTTCTCCGACTAATTTTATCGTTCTCATCCGGCGCAAACTCCTTAAGAACATCATCAACAATACTCTCACACACCTTATCATCTCTACTTTTCTTAAAATTAGCAGAAGTAAACATCGAAGAAACTCTCGATCCACCCATCATAGCAGCAGCAGCTGATAATTTTGCCGCAGAAGAAGAAACAGAAGGACGCTTGATCTGCGAAGCGTCTCTCTCTTTCTTCCGTTTAGGTTTCTCAGATTCATCGAATTCTTCGTCTGAGGAAAGGGAGAAACCGGCTTTGGACCAATCCTCTTCTTCGCCTTCATCGTTGTAACCGAATCCATCGTCATCGACGATGAATGAGCGGGATTGTTCACGGCGGCTGGCGACTAAGGCGGTGTATTCTTCCTCGGGGATTGTGTCGTAGATAGGATTTTCGAGTCGGATTTGTGGTGTGGTGGTGGATCGGGGACCGTTGGATCTGCGGGATCGGAGAAGTTCTAAGGCTTGGCTGCGTGCGGTGGCGTCAGGGCCTCGGGTTGGTCTTCGTTTCCTGCTTGAACCGTCGTCGTCCGCCATTGCAATTTCTCTCTCTATCAAACTTTGGTGACTGACTGACTGTGATTTTAGAAATTTCAGAAACGAATGAGACGAAGATGCGGCGCCGAGGGTTTTTACGTTTTGAGCATAGCGCGGGAAAATGTGTCGATTTTGGCGCGCTTCTGAAACAAAAGCATTTGTGATTTACTTTTTTTTATTTTATTTTTTTTCAAGCATTTGTGATTTATTTATTGACAAACACTGGTTTTTTTTTTTTTTTGAGAAACTTCACATGAACCACAATTTTGTGAGAACTTTATATAAAGAAAACATTTTTTTTACCAAAACAAAGTTAATTATTATCATTAATCAATCAATGTTCAATACAAGAAGGATAAGAATCAAAAATACGGTGACTAGCTCAAGAACAGGACGCCCTAGCTAAAGCATGAGCCACCATGTTCGCTTGTCTCCTAACAAACTTGACCTCGAAGTTGGAATGTAAAGATAACTGATAGATAATACTAAAAACAATAGCATAGAATTCTGAATCACCATGGCCTGAAGACGATAAAGCTTGCACTAGAGTAGCTGAGTCGGACTCGAAGACAACCCGATCCCATTTGTTCACATCAGCAGAGTGAATGGCATCGAGTAGAAAACAACATTTTTTAAACTCTTTTGTATTGACTTTTTCTCAAACGAGCAAGTCTTAGTTGATCACAAACACAAACTAAAAATACTTAGACACATGCACATAAGTAAGAAAAATTGAAAGATAAAGGTAAAAAATGATGTGACTAATTTATTTCTCTTTCAAAAACATAAAAGGATGAATCTGTGAACAAACTTACAACATTCATGTTAATAGCATAAAATGGAAAAGTACTAAAGCCTACACATATGATTATATTTAAGTCTCTAAAATACTTATGTCTCCGGATCTGCAACGTTGACGACTCCATAGTCATTGATTTGACCTCCACTAGATCGAAGCAGATCCGGCAATCTGAATCGAACAAATACCTGAACAAAACAAGAAAAGCAAACAATGTTGAACAAAAACGACGAACAAAACAACGTCGCACTAAGACGACAGAATTACGAAAGAAAAAACGAAATAAATGTGAAAATCATTTATTTCAATAAAAGGGAAATAAGAAAATGAATTAGAGTGGTGATTTTGGGTCAGAAATTGACCCTAAATCACCCTCTTTAGTGGATGAAGGAGAAGAAACTAGGGTTTTGGTGACGGCTCACGGGAGAGAAGGGATTTTTTTATAATAAAAATGAAAAAAAAAATATACCAGAGAGTCAACTTTTGTTAATGAACTTTTTTAAAGAAGAACTTTATTGATGAAATTAGAAGAAAAAATTTGAACTAGTTATATTTGAGAGTGAACATAAGGAGAGACAATATTCTTCTGTCTGAAATATTGAAATAACTAGTTGTGATTAAAATTGAAGGCAATTTCTTTTTTCACTCTATTTTCTAATTCTACATTCTATTCAGATTATAAAATCTGAAATGTTTAATGTGTTTTGAAAGATCTTGTAGCGTATTTACTTTGTTCAGATTATAAATAAAATCTGAAATTTATAGGACACGTGAAAAATTAATATGATAGAAAAGAAAATGTTAAATTACAAAAGTGTATTATTGAGGGTCCGTAGCCATGAAAAAAAAAATTGAAATTGGTTACAAACTCACAGTTTTATTGTAAAACTTTTCAGCTCACACCAAGAGCCTAAGATCTTTGTGATAAAATCCATGTGTTGTTACTTATATGAATTAAATTGACGCAATAGTTAGTTTGGTATATTAAAACCTTGATGTGATAGTTAGCTTCATAGATTAAAACTAATTTATAAGCAAACTGTTGTTGTTGTGCAGTTCCTTTTTATACATAGGATAGGAAAATGTTGTGTGTACCTTTGGAGTTGTCTGATGAATGTGATAAGTGGGTGATGTAATAAAAGAGTGATAGATAGAAAATAAGTGTAATAAAGCAACAAATACACACACATCATACTTGTTAAATATATTGCATGGGTTGGAGATAATTGATTTGAGCATAGATTTAGCAATTCCTAGTGTGTCAAGTGAACTCAGACGGATCAAAATCTAAGTGTGAAGCAAAACCGTAAGTATAATCAAAAGAATAAGAATTATACTCTTCTTCTAACACAAAACACTCGCGACCAACTGAATTTTCAGATATACTCATGCGTGAGTTAAGTCACGCTGCGTGACTTAACTCATGCACCTAATAGAGCTCAGCGTGACTTAAGTCACACACCACTGGCATGTGCGCGAGTTAACTCACGCAAGTTGGCCGGTTGGTCAGAGCTCAAGAACACACGTTTTTTGGACTTTGGTCAAGTGATTTTAATTGGTTTTGCAAGTTTTTTACTATGTTTTACATGTTTTTTTGACTATATTTATGGTAGCTATAACCTATGTTACAGTTCCCCCTATAAATACACCTCCAAATTTCCTCATTTCCTCACACTCACACCATCTCACTCTCCTCCTCACTATCCCCCCTATGAATCTCTTTCTCCCCCCGTGAATCTCCTTTGTTTCCTTCTTATAAATCTATTATTTTTAGGGTTTGGTGTAAAAAAATGATTGGTGAGCAGCCTTCTTAGGGTAAAACGAAGCAGATTTAGTTTTACTCCAGGGATATTTGTTTTCTTGCGATTTTTTTTGTTTTACCATAGGAAGCTAGGTTTTCTGGTGGTTTTTTTTTTAGTTTTACCACATAAAATTAGGTTTTCTGGTGGTTTTTTTTTTTAGTTTTACCCCAGCTAGGTAGGTTTTCTGGTGGTTTTTTTTCCCCGCATATTTAGTTTTACCCCATTGTAAATGTAATAAGAATTATATTGATAAAATAATATTTTATATCTATTATTTTTTATCCTTTATTTTTGTTAATTTTTGCATTTATTTTATGATTGTGTATTGAATAAATAAATCAGAATAAAGTAAATAAATTAATTTGAATAAAGTGAATAAATCAATTAGAATAAAGTAAATTAATTAATTTGAATAACCAAATAAATAAAGTAAATAAAAGAACTCTGCGCTACTTAACTCACGCTGTGTGACTTAAGTTGCGCAGATTTTAACACTTGCGTTAGTTAAGTAGCACAAAAGTATTTTCGATAGTTCAGTTGGGCACGAGCAAAATATGTTGGGAGAAGAGCAGAATTCAAAGAACAAAGACCTGAAAGTAAAGAAAAACAACGCACTGATATCTGTTTATTGTTTACCCATTTTAGTCTAATATGTCATATGTCCACTATAAAAATGAGTGGTTACAAGAAATTATATCCCAAATTTTCAAAGAATAAATCCTAATTTCTACTCATTTTTCAAGTCACTCAAATCAACAATGAATCCTAAATAGAAAACAAGAGACAAGCTTTTTTATCATTTCTTTAACGAGGGCTCACGGCTCACTACCCAAGGTGTTTGAGAAATGAGGAAGCTTCTTGATCCATTCTTTAAAGACACTCAACTCTTGGTCTCTAAAATCCCTAAAAGTTTTCTCATTTGGTTTGATAAGATTCGTCAACAAATGAATTTTTTTTTTTTGTGAGAAACAAATGAGTTAAATAATGCTTATATTGCACCCAAATTCAATGCAAATTCAACCATGATTGATCTAGATCGAGCCACTATTCTAATTCTTACATACTCCTTCCGGTCCTTATAATAAGAAGAAGAACAAAAAAACATCAAAACCAATACACTCATTAATTAATGTAACTTTTTGAATATTTTTACAAATATACGCTCATAAAAAACTTTGAATCATTAAATACACCCACTAATATTAAAAAGACAAACATTCCCTCAAAAAAAATTAAAAAGACAAACATTAAATAACAGTTATCGTTACGTATTTCTTTCATGTATTTTACTTATGTTGAAAAATGACTCAAAACCGATGTTGCTGATTATGTCAAATTGTGGCACTATTTCGTGCAATCGCGACACAATTTGGCATAGTTGGTTACATGTTTTTGATTTCCTTAAAAATTATGGCATGATATTGAAAGCTGACATAAAATATTACTCCCTTCGGTTCTATATATAAGAAAATTTTCAATTTTTTTTTGCCATATTTATAAGAAAATATAAAGTCTTTTAAGCAATAATTACACCTTAAAAGTTATGATATTTTATCGGTTACATAACTCACATACATAAGTACAGGAGTTGGAGTTTGAACTTTGATCACAACGTTCGGCTTAACAATTTCAAAATTTTATCGGTTGAGTTAAAATTTGTCTATTTAAATATCTTTTCCCTCATTACCGTCATTCATAAAAGAATATAACATTTAATTATGATTTATTAAAAGACAACTCACCACATTGTCTCATCCTTATTAAAAAAAACACTGTCTCATCGTTTCAAAAATACATATATGCAAGGTGACACATAAGTATCTAGAAAATTATTTTTACATTTTTTAGGTGATCACGAGTATTTCCAGAGTATGGATACGACTTCATGTTTGAAATATTTGGACAATTCTTATGGAAAAGAGAAAAAAAAGTTATTTGTGACATTGTGATTGATCAATGTCAATAATATACCAATTCTATGTCACATAAGTGCTACCTATATTCTTTCCCTGTTTTCTAAAAAACCATTATCATTTTTTACAAATTTACCCCTCTTTAAGGGTGTGTTTGGTTTGGAAGAAAAGTTGGAAAGAGAGAAATAGATAAGAGAGAGTTTGTGAAGATAGAAAAGGATGAGAAATAAAGAAGATTTGATGTATTGTTTGGTATAAAAGAAAGAAGAGAGAAATAGAAGAGAAAGAAATGTTATTATTTTTAAAAAGACAAAAATATCCTTGATAAGACAACATTATAATTTATGATTAATTAAAAAACCAATGACATAATAGACTTTTTTGTCTTCTTCCCTCTTTCTTCTCACTTTTGAAGAGAAACAAAAAAGGTATGAGTCCTACCATTTATTCTTCTCTCTTCTCTATCTCTCTCTCCTCTATTTCTCTCATACCAAACAAAGGCTAAATGTACACTCTATAGTTAATCCTATAAGTTGAACCACCACAAAATCGCTTTACGAGACCGTGGCTCATCATCATCAACTTCCGTATTTTCACTATGAACTCCGCCATAGGTCATAACCACCGCAATCCATAGCAACAACAACCGCTCCGTCGTTACCCCTCGAAACTTATAGGCAATGCCAATGTCTTCTCGTACATTAGAGTCTAGACAATGACCCATCACCAACTTTTGTATTTTCATCACGAACAATCCATAGCAACCACATCACCTACGTCATCACCCCCTTCATACTACATTACTATTATTTAATGATTATATCTTGTTATGTGTTACAATTTGCAAGCAAGCAATCTAACAATAATAGAGTAATCCCTAAAAGAAACAAGAATATAATATTTTTTAAGAAAACACTCATAAAAAATGAATGATATCAAGTAGTTTTCCTAAAACATGAAAAATCAATAACATGACTCTTATATGTTGACTACATCTAATTGTTGGTGTCTTCTGTAGTCGATATAATTATGTACTTATTATTTTCAGTTATTAAAAGGATATTGAAAATGTTAATGAATGTCATTGATGCACTTTTATTATGCACATATAGAAGTTCTTTTGATCTCAGAGTCACAACTTTTTCTCTCTCATGTTATTTTGTAAGAACAAGAAGAATTGAGACCGACACACAATGAAGAGTGAGTTAATAAGAGTGAAACTTGATTTTATTATTTTTTTAAATTTTTTTTTCTCTCTCATGATCCTCTATCTAAAATCTAAAGAGACATATATACAACCTCATGAAGAATGAATAAGAAGAGAACAAGGAGAATGAGAGGATTCAAATCTCTTTCAAGGACGAAATTGATTACAAATCAAGTGATGATTACAAATTCAAAGACGAATTGTCGTATTCATTTTCATTTTGTGTTTTTTTTTATTTTTATATTTAACCTGTAATTAAATGCATTTGGTTGATATGATGAATTAGATCCATTTTTAACAACTCTAAATATGGACATACATTGTATATTCAAAACAAATTAATACTCCTATAATTTTTGTGATAACCGACTTAACTTTAATGTCCAAAATGGAGTTTGGGTCCAAACAAGCACTTATAAGTAGTACCTCTTTTATTGTTTGACTAATGAAAGCACTTATGACTCTGGATTTGAGTAATAATGCAAGTAGCATTTTCCAAATAAAGAATTAAACTAAACCACACAAACAGTAGCTCCCACTCACTCACACTTCAAACTTCAAAGACAACAAAACACACTGCAATTGATTCACCACCACCAACAGACCCCACCATGCCAGCTGCCATTGCCTCCTCTCCCTTTCCTCTTCTTCTTTCATCCATCTCTCATCCATTCACACGTTTTTCAACTCAACTCTGTTTCTTTCTCTAACCACACATGACTCTGTTCTTCAAAAAACAGAGCATTCTTCTTTTTTCCTTCATAGAATGCACAACACCACCGACACAAACACAAACACAAACACAATGAACGACCAACTCTCAAACCAAACCTCAATCTTCGGTCTCCGTCTCTACGTCATCCTCGGCATCATCGTTGGTGTCATCATCGTACTCCTCCTCTTCTTCATCTCCATCTACCTCGCTTTCAAACACAACAACTCCAAAAAAACCAAAACCAAAACAACCATCCCAAACATCTCCAAAGATGTTCCAGAAATCACTCTCGATGTTCCACCTCAACCCGACCCATCTCCCCAACCCGACCCAATGTCCCTTAACGAACAAAACCACCCAGAAGAAGAAACTGCTCCTTTAAGTTATAAGAGAATTCAGTTTGAGATAGGTAAGAATCATAGAATTTCTTATCCTGAACAACGTGGCTCTGTTGAACATAGTGGAGAACGAGAATCTCGACCGTTGGATCAAGTTAATGCTGTTATTCCTCAAGTTTCTCATCTGGGTTGGGGTCATTGGTATACTTTAAGAGAATTGGAAGATGCTACTAATGAATTTTCACCTGATAATGTTATTGGTGAAGGTGGTTATGGAATTGTTTATCATGGTATTTTGAAGGATAATACTAATATTGCTATTAAGAATTTGCTTAATAATAGGTTCGTTTCTTTAATTCTCTCTTTTTTTAAATGATTATTTATACTTAATTAACTTTGTTTTTTTTGCTTTGTGTAATTTAATGGATGATGTTAGGGGACAAGCTGAAAGAGAGTTTAAGGTTGAGGTGGAAGCTATAGGTAGAGTTCGTCATAAGAATCTAGTGAGGTTGCTTGGTTATTGTGCTGAAGGAGCTCATAGGTACTACTAGTGTTCTTCTATTTTATTTAATTTAATTTATATGCTTTTAATTTCTGTATTATGCTAGTATCATAATTATAAGTATAAACTGATGGGGTGTTTTTATTCTCTTAACAGAATGTTAGTGTATGAGTTTGTTGACAATGGTAACTTGGAGCAATGGTTACATGGTGATGTTGGACCCTGTAGTCCTTTAACTTGGGAAATTCGAATGAACATTATTCTTGGAACGGCAAAAGGGTAAAACACTAAGCAATAACAACATCATTTGATGTTATTTTTCTCCACTTTATATTGTTCAATCTTGGATTGATTGGGAAGAAATGGTTTTCCTGATATTAATTTTCGACAGATTGACTTATCTTCATGAGGGGCTAGAACCAAAAGTTGTTCATCGCGATATTAAATCAAGCAACATTTTGCTTAGTAAGCAGTGGAATTCAAAGGTTTCTGACTTTGGTCTTGCCAAACTCCTTAGTCCTGAGAGCAGCTATATTACAACCCGTGTCATGGGTACATTCGGGTTTGTACATTCTCCTTTGTCTTTTATTTGTCCGGTTAAAACCTACAAGAACTATGCATGGATTATGAGTTGCAAATAATTCGTACGTATTTTTATTTCCGCAGATATGTAGCTCCTGAGTATGCAAGTACTGGAATGTTGAATGAGAGAAGTGATGTATATAGTTTTGGAATTCTTATTATGGAAGTGATTACTGGCAGGAATCCAGTTGAATATAGCCGTCCTGCAGAAGAGGTTCGGTTTGGTTTTTTTATTTCACTATTGTGAACCTCACTGTTTTTGTTTATTATGTTCGAATCTGAAAAATCAAGATTTTCAGGTGAATTTAGTTGAGTGGCTCAAGAAGATGGTCAGTAACAGAAATCCAGAGGGAGTGTTGGATCCAAAGCTTCCAGAGAAACCAACTTCGAGGGCATTAAAGCGAGCTCTTCTTGTAGCCTTACGCTGCACTGACCCTAATGCACAAAAGCGGCCTAAAATGGGGCATGTAATACACATGCTTGAAGCTGAAGATTCACCTTACAAAGAGGTAACATCATTTCTGCTTCAATTAATTCAACCTTAGTATAGTAATAGTTAATGAATAAGGAAGCATAGCATGTGGATATACAGTTCCTTTTATTAATTGAGATGTTAATCTGAAATATGACAGCTAAAAGTTTTCATATCATTATTTTTCAATAAAGCCTAGACGACAAGCGATCACTTTCCCGCTAAATTAAATTACCAATTTATCAAATTTCTATTCACCGATAAATTTAGTTTCTAATTTTGTGTCTTGATTTAAGTTGCTAGTACTAGTGTGTATCATAGTTTATGAGTCAAGTATTGTTATGAAAGCCTCTTCATTATGGAAATCATGTGGCTAAATATCTCAACATCTAAATAGATATTCGCATTCATTTATGCTGATAGCAAGTAGTAACTTCTTTTCCATGTGTGGTCCTTGGCTTATCTACAAGCTTTATGTTTGATCATGAACTAATATAAATTCAACAGTGTCGTTCTTTGCACACCAACTGACTGGTCCCCCCATCGAAGTTTAATAAATGAAACCAAAGTTAGAAGGATCACTTCCAACACGATATAGAAATAGCATTACTTTGCATCCCTGATTTTCTTATGTTTTCCACTGACAGTGTTTGATTTTAACTTATCGATATAGGAACGTCGAGTTAGAAGGGATCCAGGCGTAGGAAGTTCCCCTACCACCAGTATAGAGGATAGATCGAAAGAGGAGACCACTGTATCAATTGATAATGGCATGCTTGAAAATGAGAAGTGTACTAATGAGACAAGTTCAAATCATGAAGTAGAGAAGCAATAAATTTGCATAGCTGTCTCTTTAATGACAACAAAAAACTTGTGCTACTCCTCCTTTTACAACCTGTCATTGCAAAAGGCCAACACAAACATGCTTTTTGCTTTAGATTGTTGGAACCCTCTATACCTTAGCGTATACTCGCATAACCCCGCATTGAGATTTCTTCATTTTCTCTGTCCCATGTCTTTTTTAAGGGGATGATTGTATTTTAGCTATAGGTTTGGTCATGTAAATTATAGTCATATGGTTCAATTCATCCAATAAATGACTGTTTTGATCTCTTTCAAGTGTTGAACATTTTATTGTATGATTAAAACATAGAGAAGCCAGTAACTTACATCAACTGGCATTGAGATGCACATACATACATCACATTAAACGCTAATACTAATATTTTTGGACTTTGATCCTCTACATGCCAATGCTAAATCTGTTTAAAATAATCCGAATCGAACCATTAAACTAAACCGCACCGAGAAAAATCGAGTTATAGAGTTCACGATTTGGTTCTTTTGTTCAAACCGTAATGTTGGTTTAGGTTTAGTTTCTGTTTTTTTTTCTTCCAACAATCTTAACTATCAGTCAATAGCAATTTGGTTCACTTCCATTCGGAAAAATACACTTAGGTTTTTTTGTCAAGGTAGTTTTGGTTTGGTTCGAAACAAAGATCCGATGTACAAAATCTTTATACCGGTTTAAGACAAACCAAAAAAATTTCAGTTTTATCGAACTGTTATAATGGTTCGATTCAATAAACTTCCTGAACCGAACCATGAACCGCCCTACACCTAGCCACAACACAATGCAGCAGCTATAGATGACGCACACACTTTTTTTCCTTCTTGGTGGACAATTACTACTATGATGCATACAAGTGAGACACATAACAACACATTCATGTTAAATAGTAGTCACTAGATAACAATTATCTTCACTTCAATACAGTGGTCCATTAGATCCATGTGTCACTCAGTGGGGAATTTATGTTGTGATTTAGAAAGACCATGACAGCTTCTTTTTTTTGACACAAAGAACCCCTGACAGCTGTAAAAAGAGAGTTCCATAAATCGATTCATCTTTATAAGGTATCTCATAAGTGGACACCATAATTCAACTTTTTTTCTGTGAGAAATATGAAGCCCCACAATTGATGCATACCTCATCTCACAAATCTCTCCACTAGATCTCAGTTGCATAACCTGAAAAGACATTTTTGGCATGGCTTGCTCCAGCTCAAATTTGGTAGTTCACTCAAGAAACTTGTCGGCAATAAATTGAACTTAACCAAAAACAGCTTATGATATGTAAGTATGCAACCAATAGTTGTGAATCATTCAACAGACCAAGTCAAAACACAACCATAAAGTGCCGAGTGATGAAAAAGGACTCGGATTCCATAAAATAACACTAGGAATCAAATGACTCAATGTGTATAACATACAACATACATATACATATACATGATTAAAAACACTGCAAAACTAGTAGCATTTTATAACCACGCCAAGAAAGTTGTGGCAACCAAAGTTAGCACAACTAATTGCATCATCTTAGCTGTTCTACTAACACATGCATTACTTGCTTTACTATTATTAGGAGACTGCTGGTTTCCATTTGGTGCAGCTTCTGAAGCAGGTGGAGGTGGAGAAATTGGAGGGACATCACATGAACCAAACGTACCATTTGCCTGAACACAGTTAAATACAATAAGGTAAAGTTTTATGGTAAAATGTTTCCAATGAATATGCAGCATATGCTATTGTTTAATCATTTTGGGATGCAGAAATCAAACCTTGCAATAAGCAATGCTGTCACATCCACAAGTGAGACGACCATTTGCTGCATCAACAGCTTGTGGTACTCCTCCACCATCACTCCTCTATAACATCATAACCATCATTAACAAATCATTAGTATTAAATTAACCTTTGTGATTAACGATTTGATGAAAATTTAGACAAATACTATATAACTACCTGATAATAATCAACAGCGATGAAATTTGGCCATCGGTTGCCGGCCGCTTCATGGCAAGTCTTCATCATGCTAAGTAATGGAGCTGAATTGTCGCCACAGGCCTGAGAACGATTCGGTGTAGAATGAAAAAAGTTCATCAGAACTAATGACCTAGATTTTGTGTTCATTGGTGGCGATTCATTTCGACTCGGACAAGAACCTGGTTGCATACCTTCGTCTCCATCTAAAATTCTCAAACATATACAACCATAGTTCATTAGCTTCCATAGTCGTATCATACTTACTATTAATAAAACACAATTCACTAATTTACTGCACATGCATCACATGACAACGTCTTCATCTATCTTTTATATACATTGCGTCATGTCACATGACAAAAATAAGTCCAAGTAGTTAAAACATGTTTTTGAGGCATGCAATTACTCACATTGGTTTTCTACGACGTATTTCCACGTGAAAGGAATGCCTTCAGCTGCTTCCTTGGAAGATCTCGAGGAGAATGCGATAAATCGTTGATTGTTCAGGATCATGTCATCGACAACAGGCCAATCGCTACCGTTCTTGGGCAACCGACCAACCGGGAACATGTACCTGTTAATCCCTGAAGCTTGGAAGACCTTAGTTAGGGCTGCAGGAGCTCTAACATAATCCTCAATAAAGATGGTGATTATTTCAGATGGATTTGCGTCCAGAAATGAACGCATGTCCCTAAGCGCGTTTACTGCAGGTATCTGCCGATCATTGATAGACATAGACAAATGGATGTTACAAAATCAACCAAACACACCAAAGTTTATCTTATGTCGTTAATGATTGATGAAGTAATAATATAAACAGATAGTAGAGCCACGCACTTACGAATGAACTGAAGTTGAAACATTTGCCTCCAGTAGAATGACACAACCATACGTCGTTTTGAAAATCATACATATCTAACATAAATCCTCGAACACCATTCTGTTAAGATACACAATAGATACATAGATAAGTGAAAAAATAACTATAAAGTTAAGAGTTAGTTAAGTTAGTTTTCTTTATCACTTTTATATGAACTCATATGTATAAATGAGATGTTTCAGTATAAATGCATCTCCAAATTAGAATACAAAATTGCCTTCTCTGGTTTATAAAATTGCTGATCTAATGTATGAATTATTCAAATGGAGTACCGTATCATGTTGTAATTGTGACTAATTTATTCTATCATAAAAAATGTGACTATGACTAATTCATTCATCACATCAGCATCTAAACTTAAAATATGGTTGTCTCATTAATAAAATGATAATTGAAAAAGGCATGTTAGTAATATTTTGCTTTTTCAAGCAATATATTTTATAGTGGCTGTTTCCCCCTCTTTTTTTTTATAATAAAACATGAGACAGACAACTACATACATGAATTATTGTGTAGTTAGCACATGATTCCCATTGAACAGGTATATTTTCCTTAACAAGTAAGATGTGTGCTTTCAAGGTTGTTCAACATGGGCATTCTTTTATCCAAAATAAAACTATTCGATGTTAATTTCGTATTACTTTATAGCTTTAGTACACCAACTAATCCAACAACTAACAGCGTTTAGATTCTTTCCAATTATTTATTTATTTATTTACTACTATAAACTTTCACTAATTTTATTTCATCCGTGCCATCTACACTACACCCACTTCATTTATGTGGTCAACATTTACCCCTTCAAGTAAGTTTATTCAGATCTATAAACTAATGTAAAAAGACATTATACCCCTAAAAGAAAAAGACATTCTATGAAAAATTTATCATTTTATCAAACTTTATGACATCAAAACATATATGAACTAATTTTATATTACATCATACATTGCATCATATTAAAGAAGGTCCACGGGAATTATCAATAAAAAAGGGCCACTGGAAGAGAAGGATCAATCCCGTGTATGCGTTTGTTTGACTGTAGAAACTAGAAAGGTAGAAGCGTACGTTTGATTGTATAAAAAATGACTTTGAATAAATAGACCGAGTAAAATTAATTCGGGCTAAAAATGAGTTGAAACTAAAATGATTTATGTTAGGATACATTACTTAAAAGTGAATTAAACAACAAATTTGAGTGTTCAAATTAATTCTAAACTCAAAAGTTCCAATTTATAGCTACAAGTAGAATCAATTTTGATCGTTTAGAAGTGAAACCAAACATACATGATGATAACAAATCGTTGTAAGAGTTACTACAACATTAAAAAAACGACCATAAACCATTTCTTAGTTGTCATATAAGATACGCCAAATAATTTTTACTAATAAACTAAAACTAGTTGAGCTGGAACCTCAATTTCAATATTCACATTCACATACTAAACAACATCTTATTCTATGTTTTGTCTAAACTTTGCTACAAATTCCAATAGACTATTCACATTCATAAGCTAAGCTAAAACATTATATTATAATCTAGTATAATAATAAAAAATATGAAAAGGGAAAGCAAATCTTACTTTGAGTTGATCAGCAATAGTGTCATCCTGGTTCATAGGTGCAAGGATAATTGAACCTGTGGCTGATCTTGCACCAGCCATAGCAAATGAATTATGCGTCGTTAACCATGAATACCGATTAAACGGTAAACCTTTCACCTTCACATTATTAAAATTAATTAAAATAGAACATCATAGAAGAAATTTCAATTAAAATTTAAGAAAAGATACAAACTTTGTTAATGGGGTTTGAAGATAGTATCCTGCTACATCTGGGTCGTGTATTTCCATTTGCAGGACATGTTTGACATGTAAGACCAGCGTCACATGAACCGCATGTTTCTCCGATCTGCTACCTCGTACATTGTTAGAAACAACAAACGACAAAAACAACAAAATAGTAAATATCGAAAAATAAAAAATAAAAAAATAATTATTACCTTCAAGGTGGATGAATATGTGAAGAAACAAATGACGATTAATACAAAGATTTGGCTCTGCAGAAAACGAAACATTGTAAGATTTAAAAAACAGGCAGAGAGAAAATGATTAATGTATAAGAGAAATTTTAAAAAAAAGAAAAGAAAAGTATGATTAATATATTTAATGTAGATATAAATACAATTAATGAATGCAATAATATGATTAGTAGAAGAGACATTGGGATGTAATTTTCTTACCTTCATTCTACTTTTGTGGTTAGAGATGATTTTTTTTTTTAATTTTTTTTTGGTTAGAAAAGAATTGAGTCACAGACTTTTTGTTGTTGAAGGTAAAAAGTCTGTGACTGTGAGAGAGGAGCAGTTGAAGAAAGCAACAGAAAGGATATGGATTTGGTGAAGGAAGAGGAAAAAAGCAGATTAAGGAAGAAGTGATCAAGGAACAAAGGCGCGTTATATTCACGTCTTGCTACAACCCCCTTCCTTCGTTAGGTACGTCCTTAAATATACTTAACTAACAAAAATAATTATACATAGACTTGGACTATAATTAAAAAAAGGAAACGGTAACCAATACCCCCGAGCACCGGTTAAAAAATCATAAAAGAAAATATTTTTTCGAAAATTATGTATTTTACTTTTTTAAAACATAAAAAAGTGTTGTTTTTAATGCTAACTTTGTTTTTTCTTTTCACTTATAGTTGCTTAACTAGTGTTCGGACACTGGTTAACATGACCCTTAAAAAAATTGGTTAGGTTTGATAAAAAAGAGACTATTCTATCCTTTTACTTAATTTGATTTTCTATATAAATTTCTTTCATGATAATATTAATGATAATGTTTTTTTCCCTTCTGAACAAGGTAAAATGAGATATATTACTACTAATGATTCATCTCGCACAAGACGTGCAAAAGAGAATCATCCAAAAGAAGATACAATGTTAGTTCACATATGCATCAACAACGAACACCACAATAAAAAAGAAGAAACGCAAAAACAGAAAAATTACATCCTAGCACCCATACAAGACAAAGGCCTAAGCCATCCGTCATGATAACTGAAGACAAAGGTGACAAAGTTAGCCTTAATCCACTGAAAAGATTAACCTGATCTGCTATGTTGTTGGGTACTGTAACTTTTTGCTGAGAAATACGGTTGTTCCGTTCCTTCCAAATAACTCATACCCAAGCCAACCATATCATCCGGAGAAATGAATGTGAAGAAAGCGGTAACCTCGCGAGGTGCCCAAAATGAAGAAAATGGTCACGACTTCCCACAGGAGCAACAAAAAACCTTAAACTTGAAAGGACCGAGTTCGAGTACCACTAACACCTTCGGAAGTAGACATAAATGAGTAGTTCAACTGATTTGAGATAAAAAGTTGGTGGTCGTGAATTCAAACTTGAACAAATGATATATTAATAAAAGTTAAACGTTCTGAGTTTGAGTCCCATTAAGGGGGAGAAAATTAGCGGTTCAATTCGCTAATAAAGTACGGGTGTGTTTGTTTCAAGTTATATTTGTTGATTCATGCCTATGTTTGTTACAAGTTTACTAAATTTTATTCCCGGGTATAAAATGTTCTTGGGAATAGAAAAAATTTCCCAAGAAAAAGGGTGGGGATAAAGTTCCTATGGAGATGAGAACAAATTCATAAATAGTTACCTATTATAATTCCTATTTTTATGGTTCCTAGGAATATTATAAAGTTAACCAAACATATTTTTCCCAAATACTTTGGAATAAAATTCCCATCTTTATATTCCAAGGAATGTTACTCTTAGGAATAAATTTGGTAAACTTGAAACAAACACACATAAAGTTCTCCTCATAAAAAGATGGGGTAATATTCGGTTTGAACCTTGAATATGTAAAGAGTAGTTACAATAGTCCTCAATGTATTAAAATTTTAAAAAAGTCTCTGATTGTGCACTCTTAGTCGAAATAGTTGTCGACGCTAAAATAATCATCAATACTCACAATCTTTTCATATAGGGAATGAATTGATAATAAGCAAGTACTTGTAAAAATTGATACGAAGATAAGTAAGTATATTAAAGGACTAATATGACAATATTAACGAAACATTTTAATGTCGATGACTATTTTGACTAACAAAGTGCACAATTAGAGACTATTTTGAAACTTTGATACATTGAAAGACTATTCACTATTGTGGCTATTCGTTATACATTCAAAAACTAAAATGACTATTACCAAAAAAGATATTTAGAAGTTGGTAAGTTTGAATTTATTAATCAAATATATATGTTTTTTATTATTATTATATTAGTTTCTATAATTGTCAAAAAAATTAGTTTCTTTTTCTTTTTACAAAATAAAAAAAAGTTTCTGTCAGTCTAAGTTTTATTTTATTTGAATATTTTCTTATGCAAGTACATATTTTGTTTGACTCAGTTTTGTTTCTTGTTTGCTTATAAATATATATATCTCTTGTATGTATTAGTGACGTTTGTTGATCTTTCATACGCATACACTATTATCACTCTTATTTTTATTTTAAATTATAAAGGGTAAAAATAAGTTTTTAGTAAAAATAATAACGATAAAATTGAGATAAAAACACTATAAACTCAAACACTGCTTAAAAGTAACATTTGAAAAAAATACTATAAACCAGTGGGAGAAAAAAAAGTTATATATCATGAGGCAACAAACATTATGAATATAGGCATCCTTCCTTCACAACAATCCTCTATATGAGTTTGAAGATTATTTTAGTTGACGATACCTCTGAAGCCATTTTCTCTACACTTGTTACTATTTCATTTTAGTTAGTTTTTAGTTGTTTCTTCTTTGGGTTGTTAGTCTCTCTTTTTTTTTTCAAAAAAATAAAGTGAACATTACCACACATATTTAATTTTGTGATATGATTTTTTTTTACAAAATTTATCATATGAATTTATAAGCTAAAAAAATAGTCTTTACAACCATAAGCTAAATTGAATATTGCATTTCTATTTCAACCATGCTTAATGGACACGTAATGACATATTTTTTTTTTGTTTACAAGGCTAAAGAAATAAAAAATAAAAGTAAGGAAAAAAGATTGGAAACTACACTCAACGAAATCAAGTTTCCATAAAGTCTGCGATGAGGAGGTTCAAGAACGCATGGGAAAATGGATAATGTAATCTATGCTAGAGAAAGCACATAATTTAGCAAAAACATCAGTAAATCTGTTTCATTCTCAATGAATGTAGGCGATGCCGATATGTCAATATTGATGGAGTAAATTTTTAATGTCTTGGATCAAAGTAGCAAATTTGTGGAATCTTCGAGTTGGATCATGGAGGATTTCAATACAATGAAGATATCCTTTGAAGCAAATTACATAAGAGTGTTACTTTTCCCATCCTATTGTCTTCTCATGCGCCCTGCAAAATTTCAAAAATACCCCTGTTAGTGCTTTCCGGATTTTAAAATCCGGACAAAATCGATATGACAAGGGTTTGCTCTTTTCTTCAATATGACGCCTTTTCTCTTCCAATTTCTCCCCCATCTTCTTCCTCAAATCAAATACCCCTGTTCGTCATTCTCTAACAAAGGCTTTGTAAGATCTTCCAAATTGTTGTTACTCTTTAGGGTCCGTTTGATTCGAGAAATAGGAGGGGAGGAGAGGAATTTTAACGGAGGGGAGGGGAGGGGAGATATTTTAATTAAAAGTGTGTTTGGTTCACAAGGGGAGGGAAGGGATTTTAAAATTATTTTACTGTTTTACCCTTAAACTTAATTAAATAAGGATAATAAAGTAACGAAACAATAATGATGTAATCTATAACAACATGATGTAGACGATGAAATAATGAATTAGTAATAGGGTTTTACAATGAGTAATAAAAGTTGTTACAAGGAAAAATTCTCAATAATATACAATAAAAGTTGTTACAAGAAAAAATTGTTAATAATATGGAATAAAAGTTGTTACAAGATAATATAACCTATAACCTAATAATAGTAAAAGTTGTTTCAAAGATAATATAACATAATAATAATAAATGTTTTACATGGATAATATTGAGATTTTAAATTAATATAAGGATAATTTTGACAGTGCAATGAAATTTGCTCCCCTCCCCTCCTCTTCTAAAAATTGAACCAAACACTTTAAATTAAAAATCTCCCCTCCCCTCCAAAACTCTCGAACCAAACGGACCCTTAGTGTTGCTGTACCAGAGGAACTTACCGGTGCTAATAAAGAATCTGATGGTTTACTAGTTGGTGCTTGAGTAGATTCAACACTCTTAGGTTTTTGTTGTTTGTTAGCTGGACCATAACTTGAGGTGCTTGCACTAGCTTCCGACCTAGCTTTTGCTCCACCAGAAGATTGATTGTTGGTATTTATCGAAGTGGAAGTCTCATTCCTATTTTCTTGGTTAATTCATATGAAGGAATTTGTTGATTTCAATTTTCAATGGATGGATTTGGATTACATAATTCGGATGTTTTTACACATTCCGGATTATATAATCCAAAATATGTAAATCACTCCGTTGAAAGTCAACAAATAGAGTGAAAAATGATGTTTCCAGATTACATAATCCGGAATGCGTTAAAACAATTCGGATTTTATAATCCGGAATGTGATTATATGGAGGATTTCTCTAGTATGACCAATATTTTTTTTCTTCCAGAAACAAGCTTTGAATTGCATAAAAAATGGTTGGGAATATTTTGTTGGGAAGAATAAATCCTGGGAACCTGGTGTTGGAGTACTTATTTCTCTGCATAACAATGCTCAAAGTATCAAGCTGACATATCCAGAACTCTTGTGATGAATGAGAAAAGTAAAGTTTCAATACTCACTTCAAAGCATTAGAATCACGAGTCATGAATTGTAAAGATTTCAAATTCCAAATTAACTTGCCTCATCAAAAGCTTAAAAAATATCAATGTTTGGTTGGTGAATTGTGCACACAACAGTTCTCCCTGTGTCTACTGTGTTTCTCACAGTTCGCATCACAATAGTAGCGGCTCTAGCATCAAGGCCTGATGTTGGTTCATCCATGAAGATGATTGAAGGGTTAGCAACCAATTCCACAACAATAGAAAACTTAAAATAAAAAAATTCTGGAAAAACACCATTCCGGAAACTCAAGGGCATTTTTGGAAAAAAATAGGGCGTGCGAGGAAACCCACAAGGTGGGAAAAGTAAATCCCTGGTGATTCAATTGCTTAGCCAATAAAAGCCCATGATAGGTGCCATGAAATTCGGCTTAAGAATTTTGGAGGATTCTGCAATGAGCCCCGAGAAACTAGAGATATGATTCTAGGAAAGGTGATGAAGCTAAACCCCAAATTTAGTTCTAATGGCTTGATTGGAGGAGTTCCATTTAACCCATATATCATATTGCATCACTAATTGAGAGTTATAGGGATGCAAGAGATGGAGGTGAAAATCATATTGCGATCTTCCATGGTAAGATGATAATGAAGGATTGGTGAGTTGGAGAAGCAATAAGCATTAAAATTATTCCAAGACCACGAAACACATGTGGACAAAGTGTTAGAGTTGAGCGAAGATAAGCCATTCTTAGCCAGCTAATCAGATCCATGTTGACAAAGAAGTCAATATTTGAGAAACTAAGGGCACGACAAAGATTTCTATAGAGGCTAAATATAGTCTCTAATACAATGAAGGAAAGACTCATCATGAGCATTACACCAAGTACAAAGACCATTGGGATCCAAGTTGCGTTGTGTAGTAATGACATGATTGACACAAGATGATTGCAAGCCAACTAAACAAGGAACTTGATCCTTTTTAGGAGATGGAGGCACCAGATCCAAAACCACATATAAAATTGACAATTCTACGCTTAAAAAGCCAATTGAAATCAGTCTTGATAGCGTAGTAACCATTACTCCATGTAGTGTTTTCAGAACAAATGAAAGTATCTTCAACTTTGGAGTTGAAGTGAAGATTTAAATAACGATTTCATCAATGATGGCTCGAGGCAATTGAGTATAGAGGAGGCGAGTCACAAACATTGATTATTTTCATAGCAAGATCATTAACATGCATAAAAGGGATTATAGTCCACAAGGGGTCGAAGGAAGTCTGATAGCTAAACTAGAAGGAAGAGTTCTTGAAGCCCACTCGCCAAGTAAATCCATCTTTGAGGATGGAGCTTCAAGTAGAAGAACTTGTAGTGTTAGTATGAGAAAGAATGCAAGTTCAGAATATGCTTCATCTATTATAAGCTTTAGTGTATTTTTTGTTTGTACAATCCGACAATGAATAGTTCACCTATGAATTAAGGTCAGATTTTCTCGAAGGATTTCTTTTTAGGTGGAACACATTAACACTTGAGATCTATCACTTGTAAAAATTTATATTTTGTTCAAAGTTGAAACTTCAATTCTGCCATGAGATATTTCTCTACGCTTTGAATATTCCTATTTCCTACCATCTATGGAAAGTTTAAAGTTTAAACACGGTTGCATTGCATTGAAGTAATCCATTTCTGCAGTTCATACTAGTAATGTCAAGGGCATAATACCTCTTGAAGATCTTCCTTCTGGTTAAGATCTTAAAGTTTTGGGAACAATTCATTATTCATATATATTGTTTCTGAAATGCTGCCAAAGTTCATTCATAATTATTGCTTGAAAACTAGAACATAAAACAAAAAAGTAAATAAAAAACGTCAATGAACATAAAAGAACAAATCAATTTCTGTATATACACTTGCCATGGTGGCGTCAAAACAATGAATCTTTATATTATAACTGTTATAGCTTAAAGAACAAAAGAATTAACAAAATTTTAATTTGACCGAACAAAACACCAAGCATCGGATTCTGACCAATCTAACGGTCTTTGATCTGTGACTAGTCGTTGAAGCCTCTCGTCCGGTGAACAAAAACCTTGCTCAAATTTCAATTCACATAATTCCTTTGTATCAGGAGACAAAGTCGTAACACTAGAAGAAGCCCAATGAGGAAAATCGAAGTGAGTTCTCGGAGACGGTGATATTGACAATGGTGACTCATTGATCAACTCTTTCACCAATGAAACAGTTTCATCACTTGAGATAAACTCATGTTTCAAAAGCATCCCCGCAGTCCATCTTTTCAAAGGATCCTTAATGAAACACTTTTCGAGAAAATCTTTTCCGACTTGCGATAATTCATCTGGAATCAAAGGTGATTCGTCTTCTGCCCCAATTCGAATCAACAATGACCACATATTTGAACCGCTGCTTACATTCCATGCAGGTTTACCCGTAGCCATCTCCACAACAGCGCAACCAAGAGCCCATATATCTGCGGGCGATTCATAAACACTCTCATTCACTGCTTCTGGCGACATATACAACGGAGTACCCCTGCATTCCAATTTTCCACCATGTTTTAAACCTTTCTCTTTAGCAAGGCCAAAATCCGAAATCTTAACTTCGCCATCCTCAAATACAAGAATGTTCTGTAGCTTCAAATCGCAGTGAACAAAACCGTTTTCATGAACATGTTTGAGTCCTTGAACGACAGACCTCGTGTAACGCTGAATGAGATTCTCCGGTAACTTACCACCATGATTCTTGAGTTGATCGGAGAGAGTACCACCAGCAGCATATTCTAGAAAAATATTATAACACTCTTCACCGTTTTCGAAAGTTTGATCCTCACCAAAACACTTAATAATATGTGTGGATGATCCTAAACTATCAAGTATTTGTTTCTCGTTTACGAGAAAATGGGAGCCGTAAGTATCAGAGGTTTTGACGGCGGTGAGAGACGGAAAGGTACGGGAATTCTGTGGGTGTGTGGCTAAGTTGACGGTGGCGAAGGTGCCATTACCTAACATCTTACCCCGAACCCAATTCATGTTTGAGGTTTTTGGTTTGGAGAGGAAGGAATAAAATAGTAGTATGAGAGAAACCTTGAAGAGTCGCGTCTTGTGTTAATAAGGAAACAAATATTTGGGAAGTTTATATATGAGAAAAATTTATGTTGATAATTCAATTTAAAGACCTAACAGGGAAATTTAAAACGTGGCTATGAATAGGAAATATTTGAAACACGTGTGTGTATATATACAAGGCTAAGAAAGCGTGTTTTTTTAATTGGAAAAATATCTTTCATATTGATTCTCAATCTCAACCGTACTGTTTAGAAGATATAATTTTTATTTAGAAGATCCTAATCCTCCTAATTAATTGCAGATTAATATCTAACTGATTAATTATTAGTTTTTTTTTTGACGGGTATCTGTTAATTATACAGTTGAATTTGATGATTCGGATAATTGGATGGTTGTTGACTGTACTTTCAAGTTTTATCTTTTGTTCTTTTTTGACAATTGGAATTTATCCTTAATTCAACTATTCCTCCATGTTTTGAAGATTCCTATTTCCTACCATATATGGAAAGTTCAAACACGTTTCCATTGAAGTATATTACTCTTTTGTTATTAGAGTGATTATAAGCATTATTTATTGATTTTGAGTTCAAAACTCTTCTGTTAAGCCTTTGAAATAATTATATCAGCATGAATAATATTCCTTAAGTTCTTTTTAAATTTTGAATTAATTAAGTTTAAGGTTGATGTCTATTTTGTTTTTAAGTAGAAACTTAAGGAATATTCTTCTATATAAACCTTTTAAAATCAACAAGTTTTTTCTTTAGATACTCTCGTCCAAAAAGAGAGATTTAGCTCAAAATTAGTGTTTATAATTAAAAATAAAATAAAAGATATTACTCGTATCTTATGCGATGGAAATTGGATTCCCACACCACACGAAATCCTGCATTTGGAACATTGGTCACCATTCGATCAAGATTAGATGGTCTAAAAACATACTTTTTTTTTTAATATTCAAAATACCGAGCTTGAATCTAGATCGTCCAACATTGACTTAGCGGTAACTGATGTCCTGAACCCATGAATGCGGAAAACTCCAACTGTAGGGAAGCCGGATCTGTAGAAAGTAGAGGTTAAAGGCTTTAATTTTTCTATTCATCAGTGGATTTATCATTTATTGAGTAAACTAAGATTGTGCCTTGGCATCTGCGTAACTATGCAAAGTGGTTAAATTAAATGGTAAGGGTAATGCTTGGAGATTCTATCATGAATTGGAGATTGTTGATGAATAATGAGCAAAATGGGGATTTCAAAGGTGGACTATGGAAAAGTACTGCAAAGTCTGATGAAGATTATTGGTGTTCAAGGAAAATTATTCATTGAAAATTCTGAGGCTATATAACTAAAATATCACCACAGAGGTGTATTTGTATCAATGATGTAGCTTATCTTAATGTTTTGAATTTGGCAGCTATAGGTAAACTGAACATCCTATTGAAGCATATCATATGTGAGAGGTGCGCTATAAGAAATTTGTTGATATATCAGCTAAAAAATATGCAGTAATGTGTGCAGCGGCGAAGCTAGCACAATTTTTACGAGGTGGCCAAATAGTAAAATATATTTTAAAAACTAATATATTAAACTTAATTATTAAGTAAAATAAATTTATAATAATTTTTACTTATATTTAACGAAATGACAACGAAAAAACTAAAATCTAACAATAATTATTTATAAAAGTTGAGCTCTATAAAGTTTTAAGAAGTCAAATTTATCTATAATTGATACTAAAGTAAATAGATTATCAATATTTTATTAATATCATCTCTCTTTAAGCCAATAAAATTGTTTGAAGTAGCCGAATAATATATTAATGAGATAATTACATACATAACTATACTAATTACTCAAGATATTTTTTTCTTTTGGGGTAGCATTGATCCATAGCAAGCCATTCGCCCCTCAATGTGTGTACATTTTAGTACACTGTACTTTGCTTAACAGTATTGTGGGTTGGCTTTAGCAGAAAGATTTTGATGCACATTTAGTGGGTGCTTTAGTGCAAATGTTATGAGCTACTGATGTACTAGATAGTCTTGAACATGGTTTGTTGGCACACCTTTGTGATGGGTAGTGATATTTGTATAGCTTTTGTGACAACTTTCTTTCTCTTTCTTCTTATTGATCAAAAACAATAAAGAGAAAAAGATACAGAGAATGTGAGTATGAAAGAGAGTTGTCAAAAAGTTATGAAAAATTGATTATACAAATATCATTTCTCAATAAATAAAGTTGAATCAATTTATTCATTCAAAACCGTACATAATTGATTGAGTCTGATCTTATAAAAAATATTTCTTTAAAGAAGCAATTCAAATTAAACTGAACTACAAGGTATTTTCACCTTTAAATTAGATGATTTTTTTCCCGATAAAATAAATCCAAACTAAATCACAAACACCCTTAATAGACAGATGTTTATCAATAAAGATAGCATATCTGTTTGATTTATTGGAGAACTAATGAATGATTGTGGCAGGAGTGTTTCAGTTAGGTTTGGGAGATTGAGGTCCTTGGAAGTGGTGTCGTCGATTGTTGGCATGGGAGGAGGAGCTAGTAGGGAAGTGTAGGAATTAGCTTGACAATGTGATTTTGTAGGATAATCAGGATGACAAGTGGCTTTGGCAACTTAATCCAAGTGTAGGCTATAGTGTTCATAGTGTCTACCAATTTCTTAATATCCAGGAACCAACATTATACTCCAGTTTCTGATTTCATATGGCAAAAGGACGTCCCTTTGAAGGTATCATTGTTTTCTTAGCGTCTCTTTCATAATAGGTTGCCAACTAAGAACAATTTGTCTACAAGAGGAATAATTTCTCATGATGCTCAGTTACGTGTTAGTGGTTGTGGCAACATTTAATCAACAAATCATTTGTTTTTGCGTTGTAATGTCTTTGGTTCTATTTGGCATCTTGTGCGAAATTGGCTTGGTTTCTCTTCGGTGGATCCTTTTGGAATTTTGGACCATTACCTCCAGTTTGGTTATTTAACAGGTATCTCTGAAGTTGGGCGCTCTATGTTGCACTTAGTTTGGCCCTCTTGCATTTGGGTAATTTGGAATGAAATGAATAACAATATTTTAAAAAGTAAGATAACTTAAACTCATCGGCTTTTGGATAACTTACACTCACGTGTCCGTCTTTCTGCTCTTTTTATTGTGTTAACGTTTGAAAATTATAAACGGTGTTTTTTTTTAATGAAATTTTGATTTTGATTAAAACTAAAAATATAATTGTTTGTTGCTTTCAAGTTATAACAAAACAAACCAACTATGATTATCTATTTCAATGACACCAACAATATAGCAAAAATATAATCTAATTTTTTTAATGACACTAACAACAATTTTTATTATAGAAAATGTTATTTCAAAAAATTTCTTTATTATAGAAAAAGTTGTTTAGAGATATTTTTTTGGTGGTGGCCGGGATTTGAAACCCGGACCTTGCATATATTATGCATTGTCCATGTCAAGTGAGCTATATACCCCTAAAAATCTTTATTATAGAAAAAGTAAGTATAAATATACTTATAAACTTTTTAAATGATAAATGAAAAAATCAGACATATATGTATTTATATCGTGTTTATTGCATTTTTTTAATATTTAAATTTATTCTTATCTATTTGTTACATGTGTTATTTGTATTGAAAATTGATGACATTTTTTGAAAGAGATTATTTTTTTTCTATATAATATATAATGGTATAGATATTTTAAATTAATTAAAAACTAAAATAAAACATTGAATAAATATTTTGCACTTTTATATTGTAACAAACGATACTTATTTTTTCGAGCAATAATATAACAAATATAGCATAACAATCTTCCTTTATAAGTAGCACAAGGTGAGTTTACATTCATCCATTCGATACCACAAGTAACGCTGTCCTCCGATCGAAGATAAGAAGAGCTTAGAAAGATGGCAGCAATTGAGATGAAACCGATGAAGTCACGGTGTGGAGACTTCGGCACTATGATCTCCTCTGAACCCAAACCTCCTGTCCGCGATCCCTCATGGTGGTTTGCACATGACAGTAAGGATTTCGCTTTTGTTTTTTCTATTATTTATCTCCCATATAAGTTTTCACTATTTTGCAATCACGATTTTCATGTCTATCAATCTAATGATATGTATCTATCTACAGGTTTCGGCAGTGAGGTTGAGTTTCCATTACCTTGTCCAAGAAGTTGTTGTCATAATACTGTTTATCATCCAGTTATTCGTGTTGATTATACACCTCCGATTGCGGGTATGTTTGTACCTCCATACCTGAGGGCTTTTGTGAAAGAGATGACTACGCAGTCATCCAATGACAAGAAAAAGAATTCTTTTCTGGTAGTCGTAGGCAACCTCCCGCCCGAGACAAGGAACCATGATTTGCTTCAACTTTTCCAGCCTTTTGGTCATGTCATCAGTGCCGATGTTGCTATTGCTCAACACACTGGCCTTAGTGGCCGTTTTGCCTTTGTTAACTTTGCCACCAAGGAAGCTGCTCAAAGTGCTATTGAAAGACTCAATGGGATCGACTACCACAATTTCATCCTTAGAGTTGAATGGTCCACTCCAACAACAACCTAAAAGTATACATTTCCGCTACTGGTTTATGCATCTGTGTGTTTACGTTGAATGATAGTTGTTTGTTCTTTTTGCTTGCATAGTTGTTGACTGTACTTTGGATATCTTATGTACTTTTTTGACTAAGTCAAAATTGGCTTAGGGATCATAAACTGCCACAAGGACAAAACTTAGGGGTGATTTTGTAGTTTTTTTTTAGGAGGTCAAAATCACAACTTTTTGAAGGGGATAAAACTGCTATTAAGCCTATATAAAAAGTTCAAATATGTCCAATGAAATATAGTACTCTTTTATTAGGAGTGTGGTTATAAGCATTATTATTTTTTGATTGTAAACTCAAAACACTTCTGATAAGTTTCTGAAATCATTATTTCTGCATGAATAATATTCTTTTTAAATTTTGAATTAAGTTTATGGTTCATACCTATTTTGTTTTTAAATAGAAAGAAATCTTTATCTCATGATAATCTAAAAAACTCAATATCAAAATGTACTCTAAAACAAATAAATAAGAATAATTTCTTGATAACAATCACCTAATTTCCGTTCAAAAATAAAACAACGATCACGTAATGAAACGAAATCACCAAAATAAATAGTTACAGAGTTATCGTATGTCCTCTCAAAAAAAGTTATCGTATGCAAACGAAAACGACACCTTATATTTATTTTTTAAATAAAATATTGTTCTTTTAAAAAAATACATTTTTATTTTACTACGGACCTCTTTTCACTTACAAAGCCGAGTCTCTGGATTTGTAGGAACTACCTGTATGAAGTCAGGATTTTAACTTAAAAAAAAAAAAATCAACTCAAAGTCAATGATATATCCATGATCCATCCAATTTGATTAAAATCTCTTGTTCAAGAACTTTTTATTTTTTTAAAAGGTTAGTCATCATTATTTATTAGTTGACGTCGGTTGCTAGTTAGTAAGTAGGGTAGAGCATCGGTCGGTTAGGGTTGGATTCGGGCTCAAAAATCCCATACCAACCATAACCGAAGGAGAACATAACTCAACTATTCCCGACCGTTTGAAGAATCAGTTCCGTCGGGTTTCGGGTTCAACGGATTGCGGGTTCAGTGGGTGGGTTCTCACGGTTTTGGAAAAGAATATAGCAGAATTTTGAAGGCTATGAAACACAAATCGTTTTAGACAAAAAAACAATATAGATATGAAAGAATAAAAATACTCATGAATACATAGTTTTCAACAAAACAAAAAAAACAAAGGAAAACTTTGATATTTTGTTTACATGTTAACTTGAAACCTTTGACAGATCTGA